>Ga0272442_10003515_pt1 | contig 21949 bp, 15 predicted proteins | sample SSMForm2O_FD_200262 | JGI IMG/M metagenome (GOLD analysis project Ga0272442, IMG submission 200262) | Marine sediment archaeal communities from Little Sippewissett salt marsh, Falmouth, MA, United States - SSM-Form-2O | ecosystem: Environmental > Aquatic > Marine > Wetlands > Sediment ... | reverse complement strand
CCGTTACAGTAGAGGCAACCAACTCAGAAGGCTCCGATACTCAGAGCTTCGATGTGGACGTGGCGGGAACTGCGCCTGCAATTACATCGACGGCTGTAACAACGGCCACAGTAAATCAGGCTTACAGCTATGACGTCGAGGCCACAGGCATCCCGGCCCCGACTTACGCCCTTACCGTATCGCCGACCGGCATGTCAATTGACCCTGCCACCGGCGTTATATCCTGGATGCCCGATGAGACACAGTTAGGCCTAAACGCCGTTACAGTAGAGGCAACCAACTCCGAAGGCTCCGATACTCAGAGTTTCGACGTGGACGTGGCCGGTATGGCTCCTGTTATTGTCTCAACTCCTGTAACTGAAGCCACGGTCAACCAACCTTATACATATGATGTTGATGCCAACAGCATACCGTCGTCAGGTTATTGGTTTGCTACACAACCACCGGCTGGTATGACAATTGTGGCTCCTACGGGTGTGATATCCTGGACGCCGACAGAAGCACAGTTAGGTTTACATACGATTACAGTCAACGCGTCAAACTCTGAAGGTATGGATACACAAATTTTCGATATCGATGTGGCCGGAGTGGTACCTGTGATTACTTCCACGGCCGTAACAACAGCGACGGTAAACCAGCCTTATACCTGTGATGTCGAGGCAACCGGCATACCGGCCCCGACTTATGCACTTACCGTATCGCCGACCGGCATGTCAATTGACCCTGCCACCGGCGTTATATCCTGGATGCCCGACGAGACACAGTTAGGCCTGAACGCCGTTACAGTAGAGGCAACCAACTCCGAAGGCTCCGATACTCAGAGCTTCGATGTGGACGTGGCAGGTACTGCGCCTGTTATTGTCTCAACTCCTGTAACTGAAGCCACGGTCAACCAGCCTTATACATATGATGTTGACGCCAACAGCATACCGTCGTCGGGTTACTGGTTTGGTACTCAACCACCGGCTGGTATGACAATTGTGGCTCCTACCGGTGTAATATCCTGGACGCCGACAGAGGCCCAGTTAGGTTTACATACAATTACAGTCAACGCGTCAAACTCTGAAGGTATGGATACACAAATTTTCGATATATATGTAGCAGGTGAAGCGCCTGTAATTACTTCAACACCCGTAACAACAGCCACGGTCAACCAGCCTTATACATATGATGTTGATGCCAACAGCATACCGTCGTCGGGTTATTGGTTTGGTACTCAACCACCAGATGGTATGACAATTATGGGACCTACCGGTGTAATATCATGGACGCCGACAGAGTCACAATTAGGTTTACATACAATTACAGTCAACGCGTCAAACGCTGAAGGTACCGATACGCAGATTTTCGATATATATGTGGCTGACGTCAACATGGTACTCTCAGATGATTTTGACGATAACATACGAGCTGCAATGTGGCGGCTGTTCGTCGAAGATTATAATAATGCATGGGTGACCGAAGATGCTACCCAATTGAACATAAGAGCTACCGGCGACGTTAATGATATTGCTGCTTTGTATGTAAGCAATGGCTGGAGTTTTGATGTCAGCGAAAGTTTCAAAGTCGAAGTTGATTTCCACTACAGCAATATCAGCCAGACAAACGGCTGGATTGGAATAACCATTGCGGACGACGATAATTACGTTTCAATCTCAGCAGGTTCTGATAACGACGAATCATACTTCTACTATGATGCAGTTGTTGATGGCAATATGGTTTTTGAGCAGGAACTGAGGGATTCGAATGACGGAACACTATATATCTCATTTGACGCAAACTCGAACAATTTATACTTAAGCCATGTCGGGTATGGAGAGCCAAATGCCTACACCTGGCAAACTATACCCAACCCCTTGCAATGTGAATGGACATCGCCGGTTGATGTGGCTATCGGAGGCGGTTCTGACAGAGTTCTTATTGCTTCGGATGAGGCATTTCTGGATAATTTTGAAATCACCGCCGCTACACTCCTGGGTTGGCCGCCGATAACCGACATCAACAAGGATGGTTTTGTCGATTGGCTTGATGTTAAAACAATAAGTGAAAACTGGCTTCAGACCGGCTCGTATGTTCCGGGTGATATCAACGGTGATAATGCTGTAGACTTCCTGGACTGGGCTGACTTTGCCTGGGTTTGGTAAGTTTAATAATAATAAAGACTTAGAAACGAAGAGAAGAAACGACGACCTGCAGGTTTTTACCTGCAGGCCGTTTTGTTCCACCGCAAAGTCGGATGACGGTCATATACCTAATCCACAAAACACAAGCTTCACTCATCTATTCACCAACTGCCCCTGAATACATCATTATCAAAGAGTTGCTCAGCCAGAAAAGAATAGCCCTCACTTAGAGGATGGCTAACATCAGCGTATGATTCACTGGGCAATACCGTGGGAAAGTAATAAGAGACGTTCTTTTCTTTTAGAAAAACTTCAATATTTTTTTTGATTTCTCTGTAGCTTGTGAGGCTCTTCTCATTCAGCATATGTTCATTCAGCGGCCCGACAACAACCAATACCGAGTTCTTCCTCTCCTGGAGAATCTTAACCAATCGCTGGAACAAACTCCACTGCAGCGATGTCTTAAGCTCGACCCACGACAAATCGAGTTTGGTCGGGCTTCTTTCAGTCCACGGTTTAGGTTCATAACGAAGCTCCTCTGCGAAATCGCCAATCTCTGATGTAAAAACCCTGAAAGGATTGTCGTATGGATGTGCCATCGCCCACTCTGGCAGGCTCCTGCCGATGCCGTTTTCGTCTTTGAAATAAGCTAACTGCAAGTGTCTTCTCCAGCCTAAGAAAGGTACATTGCGCTCAATAATTATCCCCATTCGCTCTGATATCGAAGCTCTGTAGCAGGGAATCTCAGGAAAGAACTGCGGGACCAGCCGCGGATGATTGAAACGGAATTCCTTGCTGACTTGCAGGTCGTGCTTTTTAGAACTCATCCATAAAGGATTAAGATGCAGGATTACACGTTTTCCTGAAATTGCCCCGCCATAATACTTGATTAAACCGCATAGCGCAGCAGGATGCCCCCCATCTATTCCGAGATTGGCAAAGCTGTCCCTGCCCGCCAGTTCGTTTAGATAATGTGCAAGCGTCTGGTCTCTTTTAACATATTGACCCCACATAACTGAATCCCCAATTATGACTGTCTTTTCCCCCGCACAAACTCTCTGACAATAAGACTTATAAAGCCAATAGTCATTACTCAACTGATATGGAAAGCGGTAGTCACTCTCAGCTTCGAATTGCTCCATCCCCACCCAAAAGACGGAAACCAAATACAAAAATACCCCGACAAGGCCTAAAACAACAATCCACTGAAATACTGAAAGACGAACTTCGTTCGAAGAAAACATAACAGACTGTCCCGACACGGCCCGGCGTCTCTTTTCAGATTCTAAAGTATCTTTTTCTGCCATAATGCCCTGCCTTTGGAAACCGATTTATTTAATCCTAAAACTGTAAATAAATAAAAGCCTCGTTGCTCGAAGACGCAAAGACCATCAGGTAAAGAATCATAAAAACTACGGCGCCCGTCCTTACAGCCGAGTTCCTCAGAATCCACCTGAACCGCGACTCATATACGTACTGATATAGCCAAACCAGGAATATCAGAAACACAAACAATAACGGAAAGTTCGGATTTGCAACACCTGTTGTAAATATCCTTCTTACTATAACAGAGGCATCATCCCAGCTTGCTGCGCGAAAGAATATCCACGCGAACGTGACAAAAGCGAAAACAAACACCTGCTTTATAATTGTTGGGACACTCTCTTCGTAAAACCGGCTCCTCTCCAATCCTCTCATCAGGCACTGGACAACCGCATGCAAACCTCCCCAGATGATAAAAGCCCAGGCCGCTCCATGCCAGAATCCAAGCAGCATCATCGTTACAAATATATTTCTGTATGTGTTGAATTTGCCTTTGCGGTTTCCACCTAAAGGTATGTAGACATAATCTCTGAACCAGCTCGAAAGGCTGATATGCCATCGCCTCCAAAAGTCCCCCAGGCCGGTGGCAAGGTAAGGATTATTGAAGTTGAGCATAATTCGAAAGCCCATCATCCTGCCAATCCCGCGAGCCATATCGCTGTAGCCACTGAAGTCAAAGTATATTTGCCAGCCAAAGGCAAAGGTTGCCAAAATCAAGGCCGCTGATTGATATTCCCCCGGCGTATCATAGACCTTATCGACATAAAGGGTCAGGCTGTCGGCCAGAGCAACTTTCTTGAAGAGACCCACTATAAACAAGCTAAAACCATCGGCCACATCCTGCCACGAAATCTTCAAAGATTCCCGCAACTGACCGAGCAGGTTCTTGGCTCTCTCGACCGGACCGGCCAAAAGTATTGGAAAGAAGGATACAAAGGCCCCATGACGGATTATGTTCTTCTCTCTCTCTACATCACCACGATAGCAATCAACGACATAACCTATCGATTTGAAAAGATAGAATGATAAGCCGACGGGCAAAAAAATACCGGGAAGCGGCAGTTTATATGACATCCCAAGTAAAGAAAACAAAAGGTTCACATTTTCGGTGATAAAGCCGCTGTACTTGAAGAAAACCAGCAGAGCAAGATTATTTATTATGCTCACCGAAAGCCAGATTTTTCTGCGCCTGCTTCTTTCCATTATCGCAAGCGCTGCATAATCAGCCAGGGTCGAATAAGCTATGAGGATGAGAAACCAGGGCTCCCACCACCCATAAAAGATATACGAACAAATAAGTATCCAGGCGTTTTTGAACCTCGTTCTCTTCACGGCCAGGTAAACCGCATAGAACAAAAGAAAAAAAAACAGGAATATCCAGCTTTGAAAAAGCATCTGTTTAGGTGCCTCTCTCCATCAAAACTCTTATGTGTGCTTCGACTGCATCAGGTAAGTTCTCCAGGTTATAGCCTCCTTCAAGAATTGAAACAACCCGCCCTTCGCAGCATCGCTCGGCAAGTCCTTTAACAATCCGCGTCAGTTCCGCAAATCCTTCCGCTGTAAGTCCCATCCCTCCGAGCAAGTCCATCTCCTGGGCGTCAAAGCCAGCGGATATAAGCACAAACTCCGGCTCAAAGGCAAGTGCCGCAGGTCTGAGTATCTCTTCGAATGCCTCCTTGTACTCTGAATCTCCACAGCCGGCTGGCATAGGCACATTAATATTGTAGTTCAGACCTTTCCCCAGCCCCCTCTCAGACTCATCTCCGGTCATTGGATAGAACGGGTATTGGTGCACACTAAAATATAGTACGTTCGGGTCATCATAGAAGGCCGCCTGGGTCCCGTTTCCATGATGAACATCCCAGTCAACTATGAGTACTCTTTCCAAAAGATACTTATTTTGAATATAGCGGGCTGCGATGGCAATATTGTTAAAAATACAAAATCCCATCGCCGTATCCTCCATTGCGTGGTGACCCGGAGGACGAACTGCACAAAACGCATTTTCAATTTCACCGTCAATAACAGCGTCAACCGCTGAAAGCACTCCGCCAACAGCAGCTACTGCTGCGTCGTAAGATTGCTCTGAGATTGGCACATCCATAGAGTCAAGATATTTAACACCCTTCTGGCAACTCTGTCTGACTCGCTCCACATATTCACGGCTGTGAACGGTGGTAATCCATTCCACCGGCGCTGGCGATGATTTAAGTTCAGATAACTGCCCATACAATCCCTTTTCTTTTAACCTATTAACTATAACCGTTAATCTCTCCGGAGCTTCCGGATGGCCGCTGCCTGTTAGATGCTTGATATAAATATCATCATAAAGAAATCCTGTTTTTGCTTTCTCGGGCATCTCTTTCTCCTTTTGCATAAGTTTCCCTACCAAACCGCTGTGAAATATCCCCCTTACACAACGAAATCCTATGGCATCGCTTGAAAGGCACGTATCATCTATCGAAGGGTCGCTCGAACGGTAGCTCGAACGGCAGCTTTCCGAACTTGAGTTCCATGCACCGCCCCGCAGCACCTTTTCCTCTCCCTCAGCTGGTCCTCTCGGGTCTTTTTCCGGGCTTTCTTTGTAGTAGTCTTCTGAATAATAATCATTACACCACTCCGCTACATTCCCGTACATATCAAAAAGCCCCCAAGCATTAGCCTTCTTCTCCCCAACAGAGTGCGTCATCCCCGACGAATTCTCGGCAAACCACCCGTAATCTTTAAGTTTCCGCGCATCGCTGCCAAAATCATAGTTCGTATTCGCGCCTGCACGGCACGCATATTCCCATTCCGCCTCCGTTGGAAGTCTGTATCCGTTGCCCGCAAAGTTACAGTCCCACGTTTCTTCATCGTAGCAAATCTCAAGGCCTTCTGCACGGGAACGCTCATTACAATAACCGGCCGCATCCGTCCAGTTCATCCGTTCCAACGGATGCTTTGGCTTCTTAAAATGTGAGGGGTCGGAAAGTTCATACTTCCTGAACTGCTCCTGAACCACTTCATATCTGTCCATCAAAAAACCGCTGACCCATACTCTGTGCACAGGTGCCTCATCACTCTCATTGCCTACGCTGCCCATCTCAAAGTATCCCCCCTCTATCTTAACCATCTCCACCCCCGTCGCGGTCCTGACTACCTGAGGCTCACTGTTCTCATTCTCGTCACCGCAGCCGCCAATAATTGCAAGGACAACAAGCAAACAAAACAACGAACTCCGTCGTCCTGCCAGCCGGTCATTCATCTGGTGTCCTTTCTATTGCCTGCAAACGCTCCGCCTCTTTTTCTTGCACAGCTTCCGTCATTTTTGCGCCCCCCTGATTCTCCAGGCTTTGAGTTGGAATCGGAACCCAATCAGCCTCTTTATTATGGTTTCCATCAAAGGTAACTCTCCTCCGCCTGCCTGTCATATCCGCGATATAAATATTCCACCCTTCTGCGTCGCCTCCGACCTGCTGACCTCCTTTGAAAGGACCCCAGCTGAATGCAACATATTCACCGTCCGGTGAGATATCAACATGATAAACCTTAAAATGACGCGGGCACGTGGCTACTTTACGAATATTAGCGATAGTGCTCCATGGCATCGGAGCTTCAAGGTCGATATCAGCAACACATAACTTCCAATCCGTCTCACCCCACGCAATCTTCTTACCGTCCCTGCTCAGGTCCGGCCTGCAGCCCATCACGCCCCATTCTTTCAAATCAATGACCTCTTCGCCATCGGCTTCAAAAGCTATGATGGTATCACTGTATTTCATACTTCCCTGCACGGCCCCGACAAACCATTTGCCGTCCGGTGACCAGCATATGGCATAAAGGTGTTTGATTGATTTATTTGGATGCTCTCTGTATTTACCGCTTTCGAGGTCATAAAAATAAAGCCCGGTGGTTGCATATTCTCTGGTAGTGTAGCGGCTGTATTCTCCCTTAAGATAGGCAATCGTTTTACCATCCGGACTCCAGCAGGGCTGTCGCGCATTATTGGCTACTCTGACCCGACCGCTGCCGTCAATATTCATATAATAAACATTGCGAACTTTCTTTCTTTTCCCTCGTTCATCGGCAACAAAGCATATTTTGCTCCCGTCAGGCGATGCATGGGGATACATCTCATCAACTTGGGGCGTCAGCGTCAGATTGACCGCTTTAGAACCGTCCGCATGTATCATAAACAGCTCCCAGTTAAGCCTGCCATACGTCTCGCGGTAGGTCTCGTACACAATCTTAAAAGGGATTTTTTCTGGTTGTAGCCTGGACCTTCGCTTAGAAGCTAAAGCATCTCCCCCCATCGAAAAAAAACTCAGCATCAGCCACAAAAAAATACCTATATTTTTTACCTGCACACTCCCTCCTCCAAAATACCATTTTCGTAACATTTATTTTTCTTCCGGATACCAACAAAACCTGCCTTAATGCCGACTGCCTGCTTCTTTATTACAAAACTACACTTATTAAAAAAACCTCTGTTCTGCAATCTCGCACCCCCTTCAATCTAATAATACTTGAATCAGCCGCTAAATTCAACTTTATTTAGGCAGGTTGCCCCCGGAAAACTTAAACACTTATGGTCTTAACACAAAATAATTACCTTTTCAGCCGCCACGATAAACCGGCACTAAATAAGGACCATCCGGCAAAACGAGAACCTTCGCATCAGGACACTCAGCCATTATTTTATCTATCGAATACTGTACCATCCGACCGGCATAATCTGCTTCATCCTCCCCTGCCGCCCGCTCAATCTCTCCGCCCACATTCCTTTCAGGTATCACCCCATCTGATAGTGACCTCAATCGTGGCGAGCACAAATATAGTTTCTTGGCGTCCCCCAGTTTACTAAAAACCTTCGCCCACATTTGCGCCTCCCACTGCTCGGGAACAAATCCCCAATCATCGGACAGAATTTTCTGACAAAAGCCCTCAGCTCCCAAACGCCCAAGAAGCCCCAGCATATCCTTGTAATTCTGCCCCCCTATCGGGTCAGGGTCGCTTAGTTTCCCTAAAACGATTATCTGTCCCCCAGGTTTCACCACCCGACTGGCTTCATAAGCCGCCTTCGCGCACTGATAATGATTGACACCAACATCACCGGCCTGAGTTAAAATCACATCATACAATTCCCCGACCTCAACCGAAACATAACTACTGACATACTCTACCGCCGCTAAATGTGATTTCTCTAAATCACCGCTGAAAACGCCAGTTATTCGCTTATCATTATCAATAGTAACATTAACTGCAAAATCCACCCCCGCCATCTTCGCTATCTCCAACGACTCGTGATGACAGGGGTTGCCATCAAGAACAAGACTCGTTGCCCGCTCGTCATTTAGTATCGACGCCGAATGAAATCCGTATGCCACACTCAGCCCGCAGATACCTGGGCAAATCGCCTTCCGCCCACCTGAAAACCCAGCCATAAAATGTGGCTCCACCACACCCGTTGCAATTTTCAATTCCGCATCCAGATAATAGCGGTTCACAGTAACATCGGGTGTCCTCTCCGTACTCCCGATTGAGCGAAGCATTGTTCTGTCCTCAGCCGAATGATTGCTCACAGAAACACCCTCTTGAAAAGCCGCTTCCCCCAACATCTCTCTGATTTCCCCTTCGCTCATCGCTCGGTGCGTCCCGCATGCTATAATAATTTTTATTTCTTCAACGCCGTTTCCCTTAAGCGTCTCTATTATAGGCTTCAAAATACCATCCGCTCCGCTGTATGGTACAGGCCGGGTATTATCCGAAACCACAACGGCAGCATTTTTGCAGCCATTAGCCAACTTGCTAAGAGGCACACTCCCAATAGGCTCGGCCAAACTGCTCTTTACCGTCTCACCCACATCCGATAAACGCTCTACCTCCCCTAAAATCAGTTCATCAGTTCCATCCGACACATTGACCTCCACCTGCTCTTCACCATATTGTAGCCAAATACTTTTCATAAGCAAAAACCTCGACTCCCGCTTATCTAACCCACTGCCTCGTGATAAGTCTGCAAAATATCCGAAACCATTTTGCTAACCGTGTAATTCTCTCTCAAATACTCTTGCCCCGCGCGGGCGATTTCTCTGGTTAATTCTCGCCTGTCGAACAACCGCTGAAGGCTGCCGTAGATACTAAGCTCGTCCTCAGGCTCGAATACAACTGCCGTTTTACCCTCGATAATCAAATCATCCACACCCCCCTTGCATCCTGCAACAGCCAAGCCAAGGCTCATCGCTTCAAGCAATAATGGGTCAAATGCCGTGTTTGGCACAACCCGTATGAAAACATCTCCGACTCCAAGAACAGAGCCCCAAGGCCTAAGTAGCGGTACAATCGTAACCATATCGGAAAGCCCCAGTGCTCCTAACAACTTACGAACTTCACTCTCCTCCCCCCCGTCTCCCACTATCACTAACATAAATTCACGACCGTCAATCGCAAGATGTCTTAAAGCGCCGAAAACCTTCTCGAAATCGTCCGCATCGTCAAGACGATGGGCTATCATCACGTTTACCGGCAGGCTCGCATCACAAAAATGTCCCCTGCTCTCACCGACAAACGCCCCCATATTCACACGAACAATTCGCTTTGAAAGTCGCGATGAAATCCCAGCTAAATTTGCAGCTATACTTTCTGCCGGTACCGTAATTTTCACGCAGCGACTCGATGAAATAAAAAAATTAAAATACCAGTTCTGAAGCGAATTAACCGTCAAAACATAAGGAAGACCCAAAAAATGAGACATCTTCCTCACTAACAGTGCCTTACTTTCGCACAAACAGTGCAGAACCGTGGGCTTGAATTTCTTAAGTTTCCCCCCAAGAATTTTACGGTTATAATGCCACATAAAAGGCAAATCAATAACTGGATGCTGGATAATCTCAATAGAGGGAGAGATTATACTTTCCACATCGCAATTCGGCGGGCAAACTAGCGCAACCGGTATCGATTCCGCCACAAGACCCACAAGAAGACGCTCTAAAAACATCGGGTAATCAAAAATCGTACTTTCCGACGCTATCAAAACAGGCCGAACCGCCTTCGCATTGCTTCCCTTCTTTGCCGCTCTTTTCTGCTCCTCGTTCATATTCTTAACCCAAATACCATTTATCCCTCCTCCACTTAAAATACATCATACAACTCAAATCGCCACCTGAAATCAAAAGTATATTATCTAAAAACCATTCAATTAGCCACTATAAAAATCATATTCCATCCACACCACCCACCTGAAGTAAGTACAGATGGTTTTACTGAAATATTGGCTGTAAGTTATGACTTGACAACAAACATTACCCCTTCACGTCCCTGCTCTGTCCTCTGTCGTCCGTTTTCTGTCCTCCGTCATCTCCCCCGCCGACCTCACACCGAACCATCTCTGACATCTTCCAGGCTTTGTGAAAAATATAAAATAAAAAACTCAACAAAATAATACCAACAAACCCTATGACCGCCAACAACCTCGGCAAACTCTTTTTAACAGCTATCCGCCCGCGCCTTAAAATTACATTCCATCGGCCTGGAGGACGAATTAACACCTTGCTATCAAGACCAATCTGCTTATAAAATGGCAGAAAACTATAACGCTCAAGTTCCTTTTGACCCGACGGCATATAAATTGACAAACCCGAAAACAAGGCTCTGGAGCCCTCTTTGACTCTCCGAATCCTTGTTTGCACAACTACACTTCCCTCATACCACTCCAAAAATCTCACAAGCTCTTCGCCTCCGACATTGTTATTACCAACGTCAAGCGCCAGTAAATAAGACTTAAAGTCGTAATAGCTCTCACCGCCAAATACGAATATCTTCGGGCAGTGCTCCGGTGCTTCAAGAATGGACGCCTCCCGGAAGCCTTTTAAAGCCGCTTTTAACCTTTCGGGAAGCCTCTTAAACTCGCTGTTGTTGACCAGAGCATAAACAAGATAATCCTCATCTTCGGCCATAATAATTTCTGCAAGGCTATCACCGCCAATATCATTATTCTCCGCCGCTGACATAACCATAGCGGTATAGTAAGTATTAGGAGCCCCAACTCGCACCGGTGAAGACAAAATATACTCGGCAGAGTCCACGAAGTTACAAAGGTTCTGGACCGAACCTCGACCGCACTGCTGAAGAAACAGCAGCCTTACTTTCCCCCCCGTTTGTTCGTTGAAGTTCGCCGTTACCTTGCCCGCCTCGGATGACCGAATCCATTTGCTTGATAAAAACTTTCTATTCTCGTCCCAGCTCTGAAACGGCTTCTCATCGCTACACATCTGGTTCAGTCTCCCCCCGTGATTCGGAAATATCACCGCGTAATTCTCCCCATCCCATTCCTTCGCCACCCATTCTAAATATTTTCTCAGCTCAACCTCATTTGCGCTGTCCTCAGTATCAAGAATAACTTCCTCTCTCTCTACTTCTCCCCCAACAAGACGCATACTAATCCGTCTGATACCACTGATATCCCCAAAATCCGCCTGAGCCACGACTGCAACTTTGGAATTTACAATCCCCTTTTCCAGTCCCTCTAACACCTCCTCTCCCCATATAGTAAGGTTGTTGTCCAGAGACATATAATATACAAAAACCCATTCGTATCTGCTCCCCTCGACTGCGCTTGTCTTGCTGCCATCAATATCGTTTACATCCGCCCGGCAAAAAACCCCCAGAATCAGACACGCAAAAGCAAAAATCAATCTTTTTATCATAATGCTCCTCTCAAAAGATATTCGTGTCCCCGCCCCCAAGGTGCCTGTACCCAGCGTATAAGTATTTAAAAAAGTTCGTCATCCGTTCTTCTCATAGGGGAAAAATGCCGACCACGGCGTCTCAGATAATTCCACCAGCACCTCCGCCAGGCCTTCGGCGTTAAGTCTCACAAACTTCTCCGCCTTCTCCGGCGTCACTTTCCGAGTCTCCCCAACCGCCCCCTCAGGAACGTATAAATGCCACGGCTTCACCCACCTGACATTAGGATTATCCAGAGACTTTACAATATGCCGCCGCGACTTAAACTCCCTAAGTTTATCCTCACGCAGAAGTTCCGGCCGTTCCGACATTGCAGCGAGCACCTCAAGCTCGCCGCCGTGGTCGCTTTCATGCTCTAAAAGTTCCGCCGCCTTCGGAAAAGGCCAATAAACCGCGCATACAAAAGCACGCTCTTCAGCCCCAGCCGTACCCGCTATCCCTCGATGAGACCACTCCCGAAGAAAAGCCTCGATTACGCTGTAATTGCCCCCGTGAACGTTCGCTATTACAATCTTGCGCACTCCCTGACTTTCGATTTGCTCGCAAATATCCCTAAGCACACGCATAAATGTCTTTACGCGAACGCTAAGCGCAAACTCATACCCTGAAAAATTCACATCCAGCGATATCGGCAACACCGGATAACACAGCACCTTCGCACCACGGGAATTTGCCGTCATTGTCCCGTTTTCCGCAAAGGACTTGGCCTCTATCGTATCTATCCCGTATGGAAGGTGTGGCCCGTGAGGTTCCGTTGAGCCAACCGGAATAACTACAACTTCAGGCTCAAAATCTCGAACCTCGTCCATAGTCATCTCTTCTAAAATCCCCATTCGCGGCTTTCGTCCATTCTTAACCATCAGATACCTCCTGAAATACAAAAATTAACCTTATAAAACATTACCTTTTGATTCTAACAGCCGACAAGCCTCATTTCAAGCCCCGATTCCCTTCGACTTTGTTATGCACAACCCTGATTTCCACTTCTCAATAATCTCCAATTTTCTTGCTCACAGTCTTTCCAATAGACCGCATTCTAAACCAAGACGGTCAAAAAGGCAATAATTTGCCCTTTTTTCCTTGACTGTCCGGCCAATAAGTGTATAATAATGTATGGTTTATATTTTAGTGGTTGTGCGAAGGCCAATGGTAACTTAGGATAGTTGTCAATTCCGTAAGTTTCCATTTTGTGGAGCATCTTATCGGCTGATTTTACAAATGTATCGAGGAGGTAGAGCAATGAGAAGTGCGGGAATAGTAATTTTTGTAATGGCAAGTCTATTTCTAATCAATTCAACAGAAGCCCTTGTTTTTTGTCCTTCGGCTGACCTTACCGGCGACCGTTTTGTCGATCTTGAGGAGTTACTTCTAATGGCAAATCAGTGGCTAACCACAGACCCATGTATTCCGGATGATATGGCATATATACCGTACGGAGGATTTGAAATGGGAGACCATTTTTCAGAAGGCACTTCAAGTGAACGGCCTCTACACCCGGGATTGCTGAATTCGTTCCTTATGGGCAAATATGAGGTGACCAACCGCCAGTATTGCGACTTTCTAAATGCCGCTGAAGATGGCAACGAAATAAAGGTTGACGCTGGTATTGTCTATGCCTCATCAGACGACAGCAACAGTTACCCTTATTGTGATACTTCAACAATCTCCTCTTACAGTCAGATTGACTATAACGATGTAAGCGGAACTTTCAGCGTAAGAACAAAAGGCGCCCCCCCCCGGGATATGTCCAATGACCCAATGGTAATGATATCATGGTACGGCGCAGTTGCATATTGCAACTTCAGAAGTGGCGAGGAAGAATTTCAGCAATGCTATGACATAAATGATCCCAATTGGGAATGTGACTTCTCGAAGAAGGGTTATCGCCTTCCGACAGAAGCCGAATGGGAATACGCCGCCCGCGGTGGTAAACCCTATTGTCGTTTTCCATGGGGCGATACAATCAATCATAACTATGCAAACTACGCAGCAAATGGCAGTGCTTACAACTATGACATCAGTCCATATACCACATATACATTCCACCCGAACTGGAATGACGGGATATATCCTTATACATCACCGACAGGTAGTTTTTCTGCCAATTGTTTCCGACTTTTTGATATGGCCGGCAATGTCTGGGAGTGGTGTAATGACTGGTACAATTCAACTTACTATAGCACAAGCCCATACGATAACCCACAGGGTCCTGTCAACGGTACGTTTCGGATCCTCCGCGGTGGAAGTTGGAAATACGATGCGAGCCATTGCCGCGTGGCGCTCCGCTGCAGCAACCGCTCCAACGGCAGGAACGAAATCTTCGGCTTTCGTGTCGTCCGGAACTTTGAACTTGCTGATTGTCCATCGGCCGACCTTACCGGCGACTGTTTTGTTGACTTTGAGGATTTCGCTCTGATTGCAAATCAGTGGCTTATCAGTGAACCGTCTGGCCCGTATGATATGGCATATATACCCTATGGAGGATTTGAAATGGGAGACAATTTTGCAGAAGGCTTTTCACCCGAACTGCCCCTTCACGCGGTTTTGCTGGATTCGTTCTATATGGGCAAATATGCGGTAACCAACCAACAGTATTGCGACTTTCTCAATTCCGCTGAAGATAGCGGCGAAATAAAAGTTGACGGTGGTATTGTGTACGCCTCCTCAGACACCGCCAATACTTTCCCTTATTGCGATACTTCAACAAGCAGTCCATACAGTCAAATCGTTTACAGCGGCGGTGTTTTCAGTGTAAAAACCAAACCAGAACCAGGCGGCCGGGATATGTCGGATGACCCAATGGTACAGGTATCATGGTACGGCTCAGCTGCATATTGCAACTGGAGAAGTGAACAGGAAGGAGACGAAAATTGTTATAATCTTTCGACCTGGCTCTGTGACTTCTCGAAGAAGGGTTATCGCCTTCCGACAGAAGCAGAATGGGAATACGCCGCTCGCGGCGGTAGCCCCTATTACCGTTTTCCGCGGGCTGATACGATAACTCACACCCAGGCCAATTATTGCAGTTACTGGCAAGAAGGAAGTCCGGCATATTCATACGACTTAAACCCGACAGAGGGTTTTCATCCGGACTGTAATGACGGGATATATCCATATACCTCTGTGGTCGCCAGTTTCTCTGCCAACGGTTTCGGTCTTTTTGATATGACTGGTAATGTTTTTGAGTGGTCTAATGATTGGCACAATTCAACTTACTACAACACAAGCCCATACGATAACCCACAGGGTCCTCTCTGCGGAACTTATCGTGTTCTTCGCGGTGGCTCTTGGGCAGACAATCCATTGCGCTGTCGGTCAGCGGCTCGCTTCGGGTACTGGCCCGACGGCAGGGGCTACCACTATGGTTTCCGTATCGTCCGGGACTTAGAACCAGATCTGGTCAACGAATGTTATAATTGGCAAAGCTTGCATCCGGAGTGGATATTCTGCGATGATTTCGAGGTTGATACGCCTTTTGTAAGAGACGGCAGGTATTTTGAATATGACAATGACGATGGCGATTTCATACAGCTTGCCGGCATTGGACTGGATTTTTCGAAAGGTATGAGAGTGTTATTTCAGTCAGGCGAGGTCAGTGCCGGCAATCTCAAGTTGGGATTCGGCAGAAATCCAAACGCTTATATGAACACGGATATCAGGGAAACCGAGGACTTTCGTGATATTTATTACAGGATGTATTTGAAGATGCAGGACGGCTGGCAGGGTAGCCCCGCCAAACTGTCAAGAGCGACAAGCTTCTCTTCATCCACCGACTGGTCACAGGCAATGATAGCTCATTTGTGGAGCAGCGGGAATTATCTTCTGGTTGACCCCGTCAGATGCGTTGACCCGGCCACGAGCCTCGTAAAGTGTATAGGCTACAATGACTTTGCCAATATGGACTGGCTGGGCTATCTGCCAGGTGTTACACCGATATTTGATTCTTTCCACGACGGCATCTGGTATTGTGTGGAGGCGCATGTAAAACTGAATGACCCGGGATTATCCAACGGCTTGCAGGAGTTCTGGATAGACGGCAATCTCGAAGCGAGGCGCGAAGGCCTCAATTTTGTGGCCTCGTATACGGATTATGCCATCAACGCCATTTTCTTTGAGAATTACTGGAACAACGGTTCACCGAAGTTACAGGAGCGTTACTTCGATAATATAGTGGTCTCGACACAGCCGATAGGATGCTTGAGCCAGTGACATAGCGCCAATCTTGTCAAAGAAATTGCACTAAAAAATATTGATGAAAATATAATTCAATCGGACAATCACAGTACCTTTTGAACTCCGGCTGTCTTACCCTCTAAATATTGCCACTCTTTGCCACTTTCGGAAAAACACCTATATTCATAACTATAATTTAGTTAAGGGTTTAGGGCAATTTCTTGACTTAGGCTCTATAACCCGGCTCTCGCAGCTTCGAATCCTGCCCCCAGCATTTTTGGTTACTCTCATAGGGCCGGCTGCTTACAGCCGCCCTTTTTCCTGTGCATCACTCCTGTTTTTCGACCCGACCTGATATAACGCCCGTTTAGAACAGCCGCTTTTGTCGGTAAAGATTTTGGCAATCTAACGAAGGCACCGAATTCATCCTGAAAGTTCAACTCAGAATACAATTCTCTCAATTCGGAGTGAAACGCATAGAATCCCAGTGTTTCTTTCTTTTCCGCGGTTTTCTCTCCGCGTAATATGTATTATATATTCTATTTTTAGGTAAGAATTTTTTAAAAAGCGTCTTTTCGAACTTAAACCTGATACTATTTTTCTTTAGTAAACATAAACTCTGGCACATATGCAGACAAAATAGTGACAGCCCAAAGACAACTAAAAAGGCCGTGACCTTAACATTCACGGCCTTTTATTTTCTCTATCCAGCTCAAACAAAAAACTATTCAACGCCAAGAAACCAGTTCTCGGCCAGTATAGCAAAATCAAGCATATTAACCACGCCATCGCCGTAAGGGGCTGGGGCAATGTCAGCGCAATAAGCGCCACATAGCAACCATTGGTCCGCGAAAACAGCGACATCTTCTATATCTGTTGTATCTTGCCAACCACTGGCCAGAGTGGCCCAATCCAGAAAGTTCACAATTCCGTCACCGCCATCCGGCCCGAAATCGCTCGATAATCGTACAAGCTGCCATTGCTTGGCCAGAATCGCAAAGTCTGCAAAGTCGATGTCGCAATCAGAGTCGAAGTCGCCGAAATAGGAGCAGGAGAACTCGAAAGCTCCCATATCGACGATAGCCGTATAGTTGCAGTCGCCATCTACAAACCTTGGGTGGCCGTCGAGGTCATAAGGTATCGGTTCGGCTGTGTTACCATCATTGTCGAGGTCGACCGTATCAGCAGGCACTGAGTTGCTGTCTGCTGCATCAATACAGGGCGAGCCGGGAGATACCCGGAAATTCCGCAAATTCGGGTCGGGATTGCACGGGTCCACAAATAATGGGTCGGCATTGATACAGCCCGTTCCAAACCAGCTCTGGCCCGTCCCGCCTTCCACGTCACTGTAGCTGACGGTTGTAGTGCTGGTTGCATCATCGCATATCTCATTCGGCTCATCTCCCCACAGGATACAGTTTGTCACCGTCGGGCTGCTGTAGTAGTTGTATATCCCGCCGCCGTGGGTCTTGGAGGTATTGCCGGTAAAGGTACAGTTGGTAACCGTCGGGCTGCTGTTGTCGTTTGACATCCCGCCGCCTTCTCGGAAGATGCCGTATTGTCGGTGAACGTGCAATTGGTCACCGTCGGGCTGCTGCTGGAGCCGTTGACCATCCCGCCGCCATAGTAACTGGCCGTGTTGTTGCTGAAGGTGCAGTTTGTAACTGTCGGGCTGCTGTTGTCGTAGTTGCAAATCCCACCGACGTACTCCGCCGAGTTGCCGGTGAAGGTGCAGTTGGTCACCGTCGGGCTGCTGCTATCGTTGTACATCCCGCCGCCGCCGAAGATGTTTGCCGAGTTGCTGGTGAAGGTGCAGTTGGTAACCGTCGGGCTGCTGTTATAGTTGAAGATCCCGCCGCCCCACTTTTCGTAGGGGTCGAGGCCGTTGGCATTTCCGCCGGTGATGGTAAAGCCCTCTAAGATGGTATTTGCACCCTCGCCGCTTACGCACTTCACTACGTGATAGTTCCCTGTCCCGTTGATGACTGTAGCTGCCACGATGTTCGGGTCATTTGGGTCGCTGCTGCGCAGCGTGATTGCCTTGCCAAGGAAATCGATGGCCTCATTGTAGGTCCCGTCCGCAACCTCGATTTCGTCATAATCGCTGGCGGCATCGATGGACGCCTATATGGTGGTAAAGTCTTTACTGCCGTTGGGGTCGACATAGTAAGTATCTGCCCCGGCCGGCCCTGAGAGCGTCATTATGAGCACGCAGACCGCTGCCACTATGTTTAGTTTTACTTTCCGCATTTTTAAGCCCTCCTGAAAAAAAATATTTGCTTTTACTTATTTATACATCGCTAAGGCTCTCTAATTGACGGCTATTCAGGGGAAAGTGATAAAGAAACGCATTTAGCTACCCTCCTCTGAGGTAGCCTTATCCGTATGATATGAAATATGCTAACATCTGCCGTTTTATCTGTCAAGGAAAAAATGATAACTTAGGAGGAATAAAATCAGCAATTTATAGCTGCTTGGCAACCGGCATTTGCCCCGCCGTATGACGTAAAACGGGGTCAAAATTCGTATAAACCGTGTTTGTCGGATTTGGCCGAAAATGTTCCAGCAACCTCTCTGTCACAGCAGTGGATTTGCCATTGTCAGCAGCGTAGTGACCCCTTAAAAGCAAGACACATTTAAACGGCAGCGAGGCTGTCATACCCAGCCGCTGCTTCTTTCGGTGTTCGCTAACCGGGTGCCGAATGTATCCGTCCTTCATTGTAATGATTTACATATACTTCAATTGCACCTCTGGCCTCAAAGAAAGTTTCATAAACATTCGCACAAATCTCTTCTTCCTTAACTGTACGAATCAATCTCTCAACATAAACATTGTCATCCAGTGCATTTTACTTGGGAGTTTTTGGGGAAAATTCTGAGCCACTTAGCTTTTGAATTACGCCTCTGTGATTGTGTTTGCCGCTAAGCCTCATGCTTTTGCCTTGGCCAAAAGGAAGAACACCAATACGAAACAATAAGTGAATAACGCAAAAGCAAGCCATATCAACATATTAGAAATCTGTTCGTGCGTTTTATCAATCAAATGGTCACGGTCAGCTACCACCTGTTCATAGTTGGAATGGTTACAATCGATATAACTTACTAATATGAATGCTAATAAAGCGGTGAGGATCAACCACGAAGGAAAAACACGTCTCATAAGCGATCCGAGCTGTCCGGCTTTCGCCCCACTCGTTGCTTGTAGATGGGGTTTGTGTAATATAACCAAAGTTACAGTAGCTATGACCAGCCCCACAATGATGGCTGCAAAGTACGATGTATATAGGTACATTTCATTCGTCATGGTAACGCCCTAATGCAGCAAAAAGAACGGTCATCAGCAACGCATACCCTCCAAGTGTTAAAAGCGCACTTATAAAAACAGAATCCAGGTTATCAGCTAACCACCAAAGGCACTGAATAAAGTTTTCTGACTGTTTAGAACAAGGCTTACCTGTTGAAACAACCACACCCAAAGTTGCCAGAGATATGACCAGGGTAAAAGACCGCAGATAAAAATTTCTGGCTGGATGAAGGTATGAGTTAACCTTTAATAATTCGCTCATCGGTTTTCGAATAAGGAATATTACTGCCACACAAATCCCGCCGGCAAGTAATATCAGAGCTATCCAAACTATCAATGCAACCATGATTAAATATCCTTTCTCTTATTAGATTTAATCGTTTCTTTCATCTATGGACCCAGCCGAACACCTTCAAAGAAATAGTGAGTTTTTACTGCCTTCTGTTGTGGAGAGGTCGGATTGACCTTCAGCAACTCGTAAACTTCCGGGTAATCCATTTGTCGCAGCACCAGTTTTGGTTCTGTCTGCTCGATCTTCAAAAACACATCAGGTATTAGATGAAATGTATAAAAATCATTTGGGTCTAAACCAGATTTGTTAAAGAATACCGCCATAACTGTCATACTATTCTGCTTGACCAGATTTGCGAACAGTCTACGTTCGATTCCATCTTGGTCAACTAATATGATGTCATAGGCTTGTTCCCCCGCCTTTACAGAGTCAAATGTTTGGCCGTTTTTACCTTCCCATATGCCTATAAGATTTTCATCAAAAGCTAAATCTTCATCAGTGTACAGAGGCTCAAGGCGAGTCATATCAGATGCGTCACCGAATACATCTTCGGCATTTGCATACTTGACTACAAACTCCTGAAGCTTTTGTGGGGCGGCGGTTAAGATGATGTTATCATCTACGAACTCATGTTTTAGTAAATTTGGGTCATCTTTTAGCATTGCAGAGACTTCTTCAGGGTTCATCATTCGTAACTGCAGATTGGGCTCTATCTGATCAACTTTCATAAATGTATGCGCCGGGAGGATATGGATTTTGTAAAAATCCTGCATATCTTCCAAAGTTTTACAATCGGGAAAGATATCAAGAAACATCATACCTTCGAGATTGATAAGATGTGCTTCGAACCACCCTTCTTTGCCATCAAACACCCTCATTTCATATTTCTTTTCTCCAGCCTTTTTGAATTCCCAGATATCGTCGCCTCCGTCTTCCAACCATTTCCCTATCAGTTTTTCTTCAAAAGCTAATGTTTCATCGGTATAAAGTGGATGAAGTGATGGAAGACAGCCGCCTAAGACTACTGCCAGCAAATAAAACATGGCATTTTTCGTTTTCATTTTAACTCACACTTCAATTTTTCATATTTTTGATAACTATCACGCCAACAAATCCTGATAGGTATTGGTTTGTGGGCTCGGTAATCTTTCTGAAAAATTTAATAAAATTGCAGAATTGACTAAAATTTTGTGCAAAATGCCGCAAAACATGCTCTTTGTGTGCTAAGAACTGTGGGAATTTTTGTCACGAGCCTAAGAATGGTTAACGCTTGTTCTTGAGTGCAATACCTGCTTTCCAGCGAGGCACAAGCCAGGAGACAAGCATCCAGATAATACCGGTGATTATAAGACAAATAGGCCAGGCAAAGTATTTGTCCAGATATTCGACCGTGAATTTGTGTACTGCTGCAGCGATACCACCCAGACCGGAAAAGAAAAAGGACTTCATTTGCCGGGTTACGCTTCCGAAAACAAAAGCAAAAGATGCTATTGGTAAAAGGATTCGATAAAACATTTGATGATTCTCAGAAACCGATAAAGCATCAAGGTCGAGGACTCGTAAGGGGCTCAGGATATGTAAAGGACCAAGCCAGTTGAGAATTTGTGCAAGACGGCGCTGTAATATCGTACCCAGAAACCGGCAAACTGTAGCAAGACCGAGGTATATCACGCCGTTACATGCGAAACTCAAGGCAATTTGTTCATTTTGGCTAAGACCCCCTGGCCTTGACAAGAGCCAACCGAATAATGTATTCTCTGAAATGGCAATAATAGATAGAGGGATAACTATGAAAACCAGTCCAATGACACATAGCGACCATGCATAATGAGTAAGCTTCCGGCGGTCTAAAACCGTCCCTAAGATAAACAAACCAACGCCGGCAAACAGGTACCGACCCGCAATTATATCGGAAGACCAGTCCTCCATCCCTCCAATTATATAACAGGTGGTCAGCCAGACAAGAAAGGCGATTATACTGAAAAGTACAAAAATTGATGACCGGGTTAG
>Ga0272442_10003514_pt1 | contig 21952 bp, 19 predicted proteins | sample SSMForm2O_FD_200262 | JGI IMG/M metagenome (GOLD analysis project Ga0272442, IMG submission 200262) | Marine sediment archaeal communities from Little Sippewissett salt marsh, Falmouth, MA, United States - SSM-Form-2O | ecosystem: Environmental > Aquatic > Marine > Wetlands > Sediment ... | reverse complement strand
AACCACCACTATACCGTTTCGACTGCCGCTGCCACGGGCAAGGCCGTTCTCTACGCCGGCCCTATGACCGAAAGCAAACCGGCCAGCATTGACCTGGATACGCTATGAGCACAGTGCGAAAAAACCATACGGGCGGCGGCTTCAACCTGGTCGAGACCATGGTGGCCAGCGTCATTCTGTCCGGTGCCGTGTTGACGGTCGGCGCCATCAGCACAAACGCCCTGACCGATACGCGGCTGAACCGGCACCATGAAGTGGCGACCGCAGTCGTTGAGAAACAACTGACCCTGATCGATTGCATGGGGATCGATGAGTTCGTCGAGACCGACCAGACCGAAGGCTTCTTCGAAGAGGCCGAGCCCGGCTACCATTGGGAAGTGACCACGGAATATCAGGGCACCGACAATTTGTACCTGGTGTCGATCACCGTCACCTGGCTGGAAGGCAAGCGGCCCTACAGCCTGACCGTCCAGACCATGCTCAACGGCACCGGGCTGATCACCAGCGGCGACACCGCCGAGCCGACGGAAACGAGAGAATGAAAACCGTCAAGAACAACGGATTTACCTTGGCCGAGGTTTTGGTGGCCTCCACCATCAGCGCCTTTATCGCGCTGGTCGGCGTCGGTGCGCTCAAAGCGGTGACCGACAGCGCCCAGATCGTCGATCATGCCAGCGAGACCGTAAGCGAGGTGCGGTTTGCCGCGCGGATGCTGGCGCGCGATCTGGCGAATCTTTACTATGACCCGAATCCGAAAGACATGAAGCTGATCGGCGCCTCACAAAGCTCGGCCGCCGGCGATCCCCCGTATCTGACCTTTTACATGGTGGGACGGGCCCAGGCCCGAGCCGATCAGCCGGAAGGGGACGTCTACGAAGTCGAGTACATGCTGGGCCGCCGCCAGGAGGATGAGGACGTCGTCGACATCGAGGCCCAGAGCATGATTCTCTTCCGTCGCCTCTGGCCCAATCCCGACGAAGAACGCCTCCCGGGCGGCGTGCTGACTGCGATCGCAGAGAACATCAGTGTCTTTCAGATACGTTTCTTCGATGGAGAGCAGTGGGCCGACGAATGGCCTGAGGAAATGGAGGCCATGCCGGAACTGCTGGAAGTGTCTCTGGGGACGATTCCGGAAGAACTGGGCGACCCCGTCGTAGAGACGTTTGTCGTCAACTGTGCTCGCCTGAAGGGGCGTTTGTCCGCCCCGACGTCGGAAGACGAAGAGCAGGGCCAAGGGGGTGCTCCCGCCGAGGAGTCGCAGGACGAACAACCGCAGGGCCAGCAGAACAATGCCGGCAATGTAAACGCCAGATGAGATCGAAACCGTAAAGATGGACGCGCAGCGCAGATGAGTGCAGGACAAGGCACAAAAAGGGGATTGGTCCTGGTGGCCGTTCTTTGGATGGTCGTCGTGATGACGGCCATCGTCGCGGTCGTGGGACAGACGAGCCGGTTGAACATGAAGATCGCCTCGGCTGCCACGGACGAGGTGCGCTGCAAATGGGCCTGCCGCGCGGGCACGGAAAACGCCATCGCCATCCTCAATGAAGATCTCCGCACCAGCGACTGCTTGAACGACTTGTGGAGCGATAACGACGAAGACTTCAACGACGTGCCGCTGGAACGCTGTTTCTATTTGGTGCGGGTCGTGGATGAAGCGGGCAAGCTGAACGTCAACGCGGTCACGAAGGACCAGCTCATGGCGTTGCCCTACATGGAAGAGGACATCGCCGACGCCATTCTCGACTGGCGCGACAAGGACGACGAGCTGCGCGACGAGGGCGCCGAAGCGGGGTATTACGAGAACGTGGACTTCCCGTACACGATTCGCAACGCCCCGTTCCGCACCATTCGCGAACTGTTGCGGGTCAAGGGCGTCACGCCGGAGCTGTTGTACGGAGAGGATACGAATCTCAACGGCGAGCTGGACTACAACGAGATGGACGGCGAGCTCAGTCCGCCCGTCGACAACGGCGACGATTACCTCGACGAAGGATGGATCGCGTATCTGACCTGCTATTCCTACGAGCCGGACACCGACGCCGAAGGCAACAGCAAGGTCAATATCAACGAGGCCAACGAGCGACAGCTTCAGCAGCAGTTGAGTCTCACCAGCGCCCAGGCCGCCTGGATCGTGCAAAACCGCGGCGAGGGGTATGACAGCATCGCCGATCTGATTGACGAGGGCAGCCCGACGGGGTCTTCGCAAGGCTCCGGCGGCGGTAACAATGCGGGCCAGCCTCTGGATCTCCAGACGTTCTCGCAGATCGCGGACCGCATTACGGTCGGCGGAGGCGAGATTCCGGGCAAGGTCAATATCAACACGGCTCCGAGAGAGGTGCTGGTGGCGCTCTTTGGCGGGAGCGAGCGGGCCGAGCAGATCGCCTATGCCGTGGTGGCGGAGCGTTCGGGCCTGGCGTACGGGTTCGAGAGTATCGGCGAGTTGCTGAACGTCACGTCGGTGGATGCCGAGCAGTTCAAGCAGGTGGCGGACCAGATCACCGTCCGCTCCAACGTGTATACCATTCGCTGCTTTGCCACGGCGGACCTGAGCGGGGCGCGGCAGCAAAGCGAGTGCGTGGTGGACCGGACGGAGACGCCCTGCAACGTTCTTTATTGGTACCAGGGAGCAAATTACTGATGAGTGAAGGCGTCAAGACGCTTCGAGCAGCGATAGCCGCTGCCAGAGACGATACCGAGTTCAAAGCGGTCAAGGTGCGTGCGGCCGAGGGTCAAGTCGAGATTCTCTGGACGCGGAGCATGGCGGAGGAAGACGGCTCGTGGGGCGACTTTGCCAGGCGGTGCGACCTGCCGCCGGCGAACGGCCGACGTCAGAAACCGCGCGAGCGACACACGGCCTCGGTGGTCGGGCTGGATTCCACGGCGGTGGCCTTCTATCGGCTCACCGCGCCGGCCGTCGAGAAGAAGGAGACCGAAGCCATCGTGCGGATGCAGGCCGAGTCCGTGCTTCCGCTGCAGGCCGACCACATTGCGGTGGCGTGGCGCACGGCGCCGTCGACGGACGGACAGGTGAACATCACGATGGCGGCCGGTCGAAGAGAGTACCTCTCCAGCTTTGCAGACGGGGTCAGGGATTTTGCCTCGCCGCGGATATTCCTGTCGTGTGAAGGGGCGGTCAAAGCCTGGCAACGATTCTTTTCGGGGGTGCAGGAGGACGCCGTCCTGGTCAGCATTGGCCAGCGGGAGACGCAAGTGAGCCTCATCCAAGCAGGCTTAATCCGCCATGCGGCCGTATACCCCACGGGGCTGCAGGACCTTGGGGCCGCCGACGAGTACGGCCGGTGGTCTGAGCCGGCGGAGGTCGTCGAACGGTTCATCCAGGACATCCGCTCGGCGATCGACTCTTTCGGCCGTGACGAAGCGGTCCAGCGGCGTGTTCTGGTCCTCTCCGACGGCGGTGAAGAAATCGAGCGTATCGTTGCCTGGCTGAACGCGGCCGGGTTGCCGGCGCAAGCAAGCCGGCCGGCGCCGCGCGGGCAGACGCCGGCGGGCGATTGTGAGCCGCGCGACATCTACGAATATCGCGTCCCGCTGGGTCTGGCGCTGATGGCCCTGGAGAGTCCCGCCCAGGCGCTCGATCTTTTCGAGGGCATCGACGAAGAAGAGGCGGCCAAGCAGAGCCGTTCGGCCCGCCGTTTCGTCAGACTGGGCGCCGCCGCGGCCGCCGTCATGCTGGTGGCACTGGTGGCCGTAGCGTACGCCGTCGACGTCGCCAGCGAGAAACGCTTTCGCCGTCTGGTGGATCAGCCCCAATTCGAGCAGCTTCGGGAGCAGGAGAAACTGCGGAAGATCGTCGCCCGGCACCGCCCGGATATGCTTGAGCTTCTTACCGATATCAATCACGGCGAAAACAACGGCGTCGTGTTGGACAGCCTGCATTTCAAGAAGGGACAGAAGGCTACGCTCATGGGACAGGCCGACAACGAAGAGCGCCTGTGGGCTTTTCAGGAGAACCTGCGCGGCCGCAAGGGCCTGGCGGAAGTGGAGATCTCCACCGTCGTCCCCGACAAAAAGACCAAGAAGATCAAGTTTACCATAGACTTCCACTACAAGCAGTTTACGAAGAAGGGCGCCGTCCTGTAGGTCCGGCTGAGGAATTATGGCAAGAAGATTGAATCAAAGAGAAATACGGGTGCTCCAGTTGGGAGGCATTTGCGCCGTCGTCATTTTGGCCTTTACCTACGGGACGACGTGGCTGGAACACTGGCGCGAGGTTCGAGTGTCTCTGGCGACGGCCAAGGGCCGGCTCAACGACCTTACCGCCGACCCCGCCAAACGCGCCGGAGTGCTGGCCATTGTGCCCGTATTCGAACCGCCCCAGGCGGAGGAGATGCAGAAATTCCTGTTTCGTGACAGGCTGCACGAGCAGCTCAAGAAAGTGGGCATCAAGAATGAGCCGTTGACGTTCATGGCGACCCGAATGACGAGGAACGCTCCCTACCGGGTCCTGCGCATCAAATGCAAGGGCAAATGCCGGTTCGAGCAACTGCTGGATTTCCTGGCGGCGGTGAAGGAGAACCCGTATCTGGTCGGCGTGGAAGAGTTGAGCGTGCAGTGCAATACCAAGGAGCCGCCCGACAAAAGGAAAGAGGTGGAGATGGACCTGACCGTCTCGACGTTCGTGCAGAGGCCCGCTGCGGATTGATCTATCGATGAAGCTGAAAACAGACAACCAGCCCGGTCGGAACGACTGGATGATCTTTGCCTTCGGTGCGACGGCCATCCTGGCGGGGGCTCTGGCCCTCGCGAAGGGGGCGAGTTTTTTCCGCGGGCCGGCGCGCGTCGAGGACGCGGTGGCGCATGCCCTCAATCAAAACAGTCGGGAGCCGAATGACGTTCAGCGATATGTGAAGGCGGCGCAGGAAGTGGCCGCGGCTTTGAAGGAGAAAAATCTCTTTATTGTGAAACCTCCCAGGGAGCATCCGGTCAAGCAGGTGGACGGCATCCTGGGTAATGAGGCCTTCATCGGGGGCAAGTGGTACAAGGCCGGAGCGAAGATCGGCGATGCCGTTATTCTTGTTGTTGAGTCGACGCAGGTGCGGATCGAGTGGGACGGCCAGGAGAAGACCTTCCCGCCGCTGGCGGCGACGAGCGAGGGCAAAGCCTCACAGCAAGCGCCACCGGAAACGCGGGGCCCTGCGGGTAAGCCGGGTGCTCCACCCGACAAGCCCGGCTCGGGCCCGAAACCGGTCAAGGTGGAAAGGGCGACGGTGTCCGTGTCCTCCGGCGGTGACTCACTGGGTTGGATGGGCGTGGAGTTGCCGCCCAGGATCAAAGAGAAGCTGATCGAGCATTGGAACAACATGTCGGGCGAAGAACAGGAGAAGGCCCGGCGCAAATGGAACAGTATGCCGCCGGAAGAAAAAGAACGAGCCATTGAAGCCATGAAACAACACATGTAGGACAGGGTGCCGCGTTCGAACGACGTCCGCGGCCGAATCGCATTATGACCACGAACGAAGAAAAGCGCAGTAAAGATTCGCTGGCCAGGGTGTTGCTGGCGGTTACGGTGCTGTTGGGAGCGTCGATTCTGCTGGAGGTCGCCGGCTTTCTTATGACCGCTGCGGATGCGGATATCGCGGTGGCCCGGGCCCTGGGCCCGCAGGATGGCGAGCCAAACGAGGTGCCGCCCGGCCTGGTGGCGGCCCGGTCTCTGGCGGACGAGCTCAAGGCCAAGAACCTGTTTGTGAAAAAGCCCCCGCCGCAACACCCGGTCAGCGAGGTTGCCGGCATACTGGGCGGCGAGGTTCTGATCAACGACAAGTGGTACAAGGCGGGCGACAGCATCGGAGATGCCCGGATCGTTGCGGTCGAGCCCACCCTGGTCAAGATTGTCTGGGCCGGCAAGGTGAAGGAATTCGCTCCGCTGGCCGCTGCGGACTCGCCGGGTCCCGGCGGTCCGCCTGCGCGGGGACGCCGCGGCGGCCCGCCCAGCCGGATGCGCACACAGAGGCCGATGGGCGCACCATCTCGTCCTTCCCCTTCCAGGACGATGCCGGGTCGGCCTCAGGGCCCGTCGATGCTGTCGCCGCAGGAGCGTGCCGATCTACGGGAACGATGGAAAACCATGACGCCGGAAGAACAAGCCAGGCTTAAAGAAGAGATGCGCGAGCGCTTCAAACGCCGGTCTCGCTGATAGAGGTACGAAAGGTAGGACACATGAAGTACGCGAACATCATCGTTTTTGCCATTGTCGCTGCGGCCGCCCTGGTGGCCGCGTACGCCATCGGTCTTCTCGTGCGGCAGGCACGTATGCGGCCGGGGCCCGCACACCATCAGGTTGCCGTCGCAGCGAACGACGTGAGAACCGCCGAAGCGCGGCCTGAGGGCTACGGGCCGGGACGCGGGCGGCGCTTCCTGGAAGACCCCCCGCCGGAGACTGCGGAGGAGAGGGCCGAGATGCTGGAGCAAATGAGCAATCTGACGGAGGAAGAGCAGGAACAGTTCCGCCAGCAGGTCCGTGAACGCTTCGGGCCAGGCGGTCGCCAGACGCAAGCGGACGAGCTTGGGGCCAAACGCCGAGCACAGATGGTCGAGAAATGGCAGAGCATGTCCGAAGAGGAAAAGGAGGCCTTCAAGACGCAGATGTTGGCCAGGATGCGAGCCCGACGGCAAAGTCAGTTGCAGGCGGCGCCCACTGAAGCCGTGGACGCCAACGCCGCGACCGAGCCGCCGGTACAGGCGAGCAGCCCTGATCCTAATGAGGGCAACCAGCCCTGAACGCAGAAAACCGCAAAGAGAAACACATTTGATGTGAGGTGACTACATTGGAACGGCCAAAAGTACTACTGTTATGGCTTCTGGTTTTCGCCGCGGCCGGGGTCATTGTGTGGCGGGTCGGATTTCACACCCCGCAGGCGTATACGTTGAGCGTGCAACAAAGGGTGGGCGCCGGGCCGAGCCCGGGCGCACCGGACGCCAATCAGCCGACCCCGAAGAACCAGGCCGATGCCGGCGATCCAAACGCCAACGCCGCTGACCCCAACGCACCCGCCGATCCCAACCAACCCAGCGAAACCGAGGCACCCAAACGTCCTTCACAAGCCGTCGGCACCGAGAGGCCAGGTAAGCCGGGCGAGCCGAACAGGCCGCCCCAGGCACGCGGGGACCGCCAGGCAAAGCCCGCCGAGCCCAACGACCCCAACGCTACGGGCGAGGCAGGCGAGCCGATGGAAGCGGTCAATCTCAAGGACGTGGAGGTCAAGAACCTCGTCGAGAAGATTGCCAAGTGGACCGGCAAGACGGTGATCCCGCACGAAGAAGCGATGAAACAGAAGATCACCATCTATGCGCCCGAGAAACTGCCGCGAGCCGATGCGCTGCGGCAGATCTACAGCGCCCTTCGCATGAAAGGCTACGTGGCTGAGGAGGCGGAAGATACCATCTTCCTGCGGCCGATCAGCGATGCGAAGCTGGGGTCCTATCCGACTCTCAGTGCCGATCAGCCCTTGGCCATGCTGGAAAACAAAGACCAGGTGGTGCAGAAGTTCTTCAAGCTGACCACGTACAACCCGTCGCAGATGGCCGAGATCGTGCAGCCGTTGGTGGGTGAATACGGCCACGTCAGTGCCGACGAGACCACGGGCATGTTGCTGGTTATCGATACCGTGGCGAATCTCATGCGCATCGAACGCATCATGAAGGAATTCGACGTACCCGAAGCAGAGCAGGCCGTGACGGAAATTTTCGAGATTCAGTACGGCGACCCCTCGGAAATCGTCCAGATGCTGAACATCCTGCTGGGCGAGGCCGATCCTCGCTCCCGGCGCTACTACGGACGAGACAGGTACCGAAGCAGCCGGCCCGTCAGCCAGCGCCCGCCGTCCGGCGGCCGGCCTGATTCCAAGAGTGCCGCCGCCTCTTCCGTCGTGATCTCCTCCGGCGAGGTTTCTGTGGTCCTGATTCCCGAGCCGCGCCGAAATTGGATCATCGGCAAAGGGCCCGCCGAGGTCATGAAACAGGTCCGCGAATGGATTGCCAAGCTGGACAAGGAGGAGCCGGTCGAGTCGGAATATGAAATCGTGAAGCTTATGTATGCCGACCCGCGCGAGGTGGAAGGAAGTGTGGAGGACGGCTTCGCAGATTTGCCCGGAACGGAATTCCTGCCCAGTGTCATGCTGGAGGCGCTGCCCGAGACGCGGCAGGTCATGATCTTCGGGCGCAAGGACCTGCGTGACATGGTCAAGAAGATGATTCTGGAGCTGGACGTCCCGCCCGGGGAGTACGAGGAAAAGGTCTTCGATTTGAAGCACGCCGATCCCGAGCAGATCAAGGAAAACATTGAGAATCTGTACAGCGAGCAGACCCAGACGTCCAATCGCTACAACTACTACTACTCGTATCGATACGGCCGGGGTCGCGAGCAGAATCCGTCCGAGATCGTCCGGGTGATCGCCTTCCCGACGATGGGGCAGGTGACGGTTATCGCCTCGCCGGAGAACATGCGCAAAATCGAGAAGCAAATTGCCGAGTGGGATTCGCCTCTGGACGTGGACGCCGTCAAGCCGCGCATCATCGAATTGAAGAACTCCGATCCCGTGCAAATGGCCGAACTGCTGACGAAACTCTTCTCCGAAGAGGAGGACATGAGCCGTGCCTTTTTCCGGTCCTACCTCTACGGCTATTCGGACAGCGAGCGCAAGAAGATCGTGGGCCCGCTGTACGGCCAGCTCACCTTTGAAGAAGTCCCGGGCACCAAGAAGATCATCGTCATTAGCAAGATTCCGCAGGCCTATGACGTGGTCGAGCAGCTTATCTTTGAGCTCGACCGTCAGGAGATGGCCGAGGTGCCCCATGTCGTTCAACTCCAGTACGCCGATCCCGAAGACCTGGCCGAGCGGCTCAATGCGGTCTTCAACGAGCCGGGCACGACCGCTCCGATTCGCCGTAGCGAGCGCGGGTTGAGTGAGTACTCCATGGAGAGTGAGCAGGGCAACCAGAACCAGAACAGCAGCCGCAATGAAGGTGGCCAAGGCGCTCCCGGCGAATACACGCCCTGGTGGTCGCGCGCGACGCGAGGCCGGGTCGACGAAGAGCCTATCAGCAACGTGATAGGACGCGTGCGTTTTATTCCCGACCCGCGTAGCAAGTCGATTCTCGTACTGGCACCGCCCGAGTTCCAGGACAGCATCGAGAAAACGATCAAGGCGCTCGATACCCCGGGCAAGCAGGTGCTCATCAAGGCCATCGTCGTCGAGGTGGACCACAGCAGCATGACGTCGCTGGGCGTGCAATTGGCGACGAATCCCGATGCCTTCGGCAGCCTGGGAGAAAACGCGGTGACCGCTCTCGGTGAGCTTACCAATCTGGCCACCCGCGGCTCGGCGGTGGCGTCTGAAAGGACTGGTCTCGGAGCCGAGGGAACCGGGACGATTGTGGGCGGTACGACTGCGGTCTACGCCCTGATCGATTTCCTCATCAAGACCACCCATGCCAAGATCATGAACCAGCAGACGCTGTGGACCGAGGACAACGAAGAGGCCATGTTCTTCAAGGGAGAGCAGGTTGCGTTTCTGGCCGGGGCGACCACGTCGGCCTCCGTCGGGGTGACACAGGACGTCGATTTCCGCGACGTCGGCATGACGTTGCAGGTGCGTCCGAGTATTACGCCCGAGAAACGCGTGGATATGGAGGTCCGCGTGGATCTCTCGCAGTTGACCTCGCAGCTTGTCAACAGCCAGCCCGTGACCAGCAAGGTGGAAACCGAAACGAACATGATCGTTCGCGACGGTGAAACCATCATGCTCGGTGGAATGCTGTTCCAAAAGGAAAGTCTGGTCAAACGCAAGCTGCCGCTGCTGGGCGACCTGCCGCTGGTGGGCGGGCTGTTTCAGCACAACGACGCCGAGCAGGCCAACAGCGAGCTGATTGTCTTCGTGACGCCGTTTGTGATCGACGATGGGGAGGTCCTGACCGCGGCGGCGCAGGAGCAGCTCGAAGGGCCTCGAAAGCGACTGGATAACGTGCAGCAGCAACTCGACGCCAACCGCCAGATGATTGAGCACAGGCTCCAGAACGAGAAATAGGCATCTCGTCTCGCCCGTCCGGTCGCTGGACGCAGAGAGGCAGAGGCCGGCAGCGTGACGAATCCAAGGGCGTGCAGGGGCCCGGCGCGCCGGGGCGCCTGCCCTTATGATTAGGCAGCGTCGGGCGCTACGGCGGCAGGGGCGGGCAACGGCGGCAGGGTGCCCGTACGCGGTCGCGCCGCAATGCAAACGACGCCGATGCCTCGCGATCCACCACGGTTTTGCAGCCGAGCCCAACCTGGTGAGAGATTCCAGCCGGGGGCTGTACAAATCCCTCCCAGGCGGTTATTCTCGGAGGCGGTTTGGTTGATCCGATTGAGCTACAGCGTGTAAAGGAGAAGTAGGATGACTGGATTAGGGTCGCAAAAATCCCTGAGTGACATTAGCGTTTTCACTCTGTGCGTGTTGCTGGCGGTTGTTCTGCGCGGGACGGCGACGGCGGCCGAGACCGATGCAGGCCAGTGGAAAGATCTCTTCGACGGTCAAAGTCTGAACGGGTGGACCAACCCGTATGACTGGGGCAAGGCGTGGGTTGAGGACGGGGAGATTCGGCTCCAGGCCGATAAGAAGTTCTTTTTGCTGACGAGCAAAACCTATCGCGACTTCATCTTCGAGGCGGAAGTGAAGATGCCGGAGGGCAAGTCCAACTCCGGTTTCATGTTTCGCTGCCACCAGAAGCCGAACAAGGTCTGGGGTTACCAGGCGGAGGTCGATCCGTCCGAGCGGCAATGGTCGGGCGGTTTGTACGACGAGGGCCGCCGCGCGTGGCTGCATCCGGTCAGGAACGATGCCGCTTCGGTGGAAGCCTTCGTTGCCGCTACGAAAGGGGCGTTCAAGCGGGACGGCTGGAACCGCTACCGCATCCATTGCGTCGGAGCGAGCCTGCGCATCTACCTCAACGGTGTCCTGACGACCGACTACGTCGATACGGTGGACCGCCAGGGCTACATCGCCGTCCAGCACCACGGGGAGAAGGGCAAGATTTACCGGTTCCGCAACATCCGTATCCGGGAGCTCAAGGCCCCGAAGGCGATGGCCGCGACGATGAAGGACCTGCCGCTGGTGTTCTTCGAGGACTTCGAGAGCCAGGCGGGGCGCTGGACGCAGACCGACCCCGAAGCCTGGAAGGTCGTCGCCGAGGGCGGCAACCAGGTCTATTCGCTGTTCCAGCGGAGCAAGTACAGCCCTCCCGTGCGGTCGCCGCTCAACATCGCGCGCGTGAAGGATTCGAACGTTAGCGATTTCGTGCTCCAGGCGCGGATGAAGCAGACGGGCAAGGAGTACGGGCATCGCGATATGTGCGTGTTCTTCGGCTATCAGGACCCGTCGCATTTCTATTACGTGCACATCGCGACCAAGGCCGACGCGCATGCCAATTCCATTTTCCTGGTCAACGGCGAGCCGCGCGTCTCCATTGCCCAGGAGCGCACCGACGGCACCGACTGGAGCACGGGTTACCACGACGTCCGCGTCGCGCGCAACGCGTCAACCGGGGCGATCGAGGTCTACTACGACGATATGGACAAGCCCATCATGCGGACCGTGGACAAGACGTTTCTTTCCGGCAGCGTCGGCTTCGGCTCGTTCGACGACACGGGCAATATCGATGACGTGATGCTGTGGGGCAAGCCGGCCGTGATGAAAGAGAAGTAATGTGACGGCGAGAACCGTCTTCTGCGCACGGGTGATTGGGAGTGGAGAAACGTACGTGCAAATGAGGAATACCTGCGGCAGGCTTCTTTCGTGTGGGTTGTGGCTTGCGGTTTGCTGGGGCAGCGGCGCCGCGGCGGCGCACAAGCCCGATCTGGTCCTGAAGCTGGGCCATGGCCTGGATATCACGCATCCGGTGCACAAGGCGATGGTGTTCATGGCTGAGAAGGTCCGGGAGAAATCCACCGGCCTCATGCGGGTCGAGGTCTTTCCCAACGAGCAGCTCGGCAACGAGAAGGAGTGCATCGAGGCCTTGCAGCTCGGCTATCTGGCAATGACCAAGACCTCCAGCGCCCCCATGGAAGGCTTCGTCTCGAAGATGAAGATCTTCGGCGTTCCCTACCTGTTTCGCGACGCCGAGCATTTCTGGAAGGTGCTCGACGGCCCCATCGGCAAGGAGCTTCTCGTAGCCGGCGAGTCCAAGCGGCTGCGGGGCCTGTGCTGGTACGACGCGGGCGCGCGCAGCTTCTACGCCAAGCGCGAAATCCGCTCGCCGGCCGATTTAGCGGGCATGAAGATTCGGGTGCAGAACAGCATCATGTCCATGAAGATGGTCGAGGCCATGGGCGGCTCTCCCACGCCCGTGCCCTGGGGCGAGCTCTATACGTCGCTGGACCAGGGCGTGGTGGACGGGGCCGAGAACAATCCGCCGTCCCTGCGGACGTCGCGACATTACGAGGTCTGCAAGAACTACACGCTCGACGAGCACACGCGGCTGCCCGATATTTTGGTGATCAGCACGCGGGTGTGGGCCTCGCTGTCGGCCGAGCAGCAGCGCATCCTTCAGGAGGCGGTGGACGAATCGGTCGCGTATCAGCGGAAGATCTGGGCCGAGGCCGAGGCCGCCGACCTGGCGACCGTGCAGGAAGAGGGCGTGCAGATCATTCGTCCGGACAAGGAGCCTTTCCGGGCGTCGGTCCGGCCGATCTGGGAGGAGTTCCAGGGCAGCGACGTGGAGGAGCAGATCGAGATCGGAAGGCTTATCGAGAGAATCCAGGAGGTGAAATGACCTTGCTCAAGGGCGTCAAGAAGGTGCTGGACCGTGCGCTGGAAGTGCTGGTCATGGTCGTCGTGGCCATACTCGTGCTCGACGTTCTGTGGCAGGTCTTCACGCGGTTCGTCCTCAACGACCCCAGTACGTGGACCGAGGAGTTGGCGGTCTTCATGCTGATCTGGGTCTCGCTGCTGGGGGCGGCGGTGGCGCTGAATCGGGGAGCGCATCTTGGCATTGACTATTTCGTGGGCAAGCTCGCGCCGCGTACGCGGCTTTCCACGGAGACTTTCGTCTTCCTGTGCGTGTCGGCCTTTTCCTTTTTCGTCATGGTGGTCGGCGGTGGCAGTCTCGTCGCCAGCACGCTGGAGTTGGGACAGGAATCGCCGGCCTTGCGGGTAAAGGTGGGCTATGTGTACCTGGCCATCCCGATCAGCGGGTTCTTTCTGACGTTGTACGCCGCGATCGGCCTGGTCGAGAGGCTGCGCGAGCTGGCCAAAGGCCGGGTCGAGTTGCACGAGCACGTCACCCAGGCCGACGCGGGCATCGACTGAATCTACGGCGAAAGGGCGATTGAGTGGACTTGCCGGTTTTGGTGTTGGTTGTCAGTTTTGTGCTTCTGCTGCTGCTGAACGTCCCGGTGGCCTTCTGCATGGGGATCTCGACGGTGCTGGCGTTCTTGGCGATGGGGGACATGCCGGTTTTTGTAGCGGTGGCGCACAAGATCGCTACGGGCATCGACAGTTTCGCCCTGCTGGCGATTCCCTTCTTCATCCTCTCGGGACAGCTCATGGGCCACGGCGGCATCGCCCGGCGGCTCATTGACTTCGCCAACGCGCTGGTCGGACGCTTCCGCGGCGGGCTGGCCTTCGTCAACATCGTGACCTGCATGTTCTTCGGCGCCATCTCGGGCTCGGCGACGGCGGCGGTCTCGTCGGTCGGCGGCTTCATGGTCCCGCTGATGAACCGAATGGGCTACGAGCGCGACTTCAACGCCTCGGTGACCATCACGGCGGCGACGACGGGCCTGCTCATCCCGCCGAGCAACGTGATGATCGTGTATTCCCTGGCCACCGGCGGGTTCGTCTCCATCGCCGCGATCTTCATGGCGGGCTTCCTGCCCGGCTTTCTCGTGGGCCTGGGTTTGATCTTCGTCAGTGGCGTCATCTCGGTCCGGCACAACTACGGCCAGGGCGAGACCTTTGCCTTCTGGGAAGGATTCCTTCGCCTGCTGCGTGCCATTCCGGCGCTGCTGCTGGTTTTCATCGTCATCGGCGGCATTCTGCTCGGCTGGTTCACCCCCACCGAGGCCTCGGCGGTGGCGGTGCTGTACTCGTTTTTCTTAGCGGTCGTGATTTATCGCGAAGTGAAGGTCAGGGACCTGCCGGGGATTCTGCTGCAGTGCGGCGTGACGACTTCGGTGGTCTTTCTGCTCATCGGCACGAGCATGGCGATGTCCTGGGTGCTGGCTTCGGAGAACGTTCCGCAGAACCTCAGTGCCGCGCTGGTCGGCTTGACCGACAACAAGGTGGTTCTGTTGCTGCTGATCAACGCTATCCTGCTGGTGGTCGGGACGTTCATGGACATGACGCCGGCGATTCTGATTTTCACGCCGATCTTCCTGCCGATCGTGCAGAAGCTCGGCCTGCACCCGCTGCACTTCGGGATCATCATGATCATGAATCTGTGCATCGGGCTCTGCACGCCGCCGGTCGGGACGTGCCTGTTCCTCGGCTGTGGCATCGCCGAGACGACCGTGACCAAGGTCATGCGTCACATCCTGCCGTTTTTCGTCGCCATGATCGTGGTGCTGCTGATTTGCACGTTCGTCCCGCAGATCTCCATGTGGGTCCCCGACAAGCTCGGCTTCGTCAAGTAGCTGTTGATACGCATTAGGAAACGTTCTCGCCCGGTCCGGCTTTTGTCATCCTGAGTTCGACAGCGGCTTCGCCGCGGGGATACACAAGAAAATGGCTCTGGGCCGGCGTCGCTGCATAAGTTGTTTCTAATCTTGCAGTTACGAGCCTTCTGGACACTCTCGGCACAAGCCATGTTCTTAGGAGGCGAAGCCGAAGAGGCTGGTCTCCGGATGAGAATTATCTCAAGGTCGCGACCCAGATCCTTCACTCCGCTGCGCTGCGTTCAGGATGACACCGCCGCTGGCTCGCGAGAAGCTCTCCCAATCCGCGTGAGCCGCATACTGCTCGCCGAGACGCTTGTCGCAGCGTCATCGCGATTCCAGGCCGCACCAGTACAGACTTGTGTTGTCCTCCGCGGCCAGCCAGTCGGAGTGCCCATCGAAGAAGAGGTTGTTGCAGCCTTTATTGCGATGGCGCCTATGGGCGACGCGGCGGACGAGGTTGCTGCCCGTCGAGGTGTTCTGCGACGCGGGCAAATGCGTTATCGACCAGACATCGAGCAGGTTGAACCGGGAGGCATTGTCCAACTCGTCTTCGTCGGTGATGACCGGCCGCCATCTGCCCGCCTCGTTGTCGGCTAAGTAAATCCGCTGGCCCGGCTGGCGGATGTTGCTGAGTTTGGTCGGCTCGTCCTTCTGCAGCCCGCTGTTGGCGTTGGTCAGGCTGGGATTGTCCATGTCCCAGGCGTTGACGACGTAGTCCACGGTCTGTTCGGTGTTGGGGTGTCCATTTCGTCCGGCGCCGTTGCGGGTGAAGGAGGGGCATTGATAGACATCCACCTCGCGGTAGTCCGTCTCGCGTTCGTATTTCGCGCCGAGGTATGGCATGAAAGCCAGTATCCACTTGACCTCGTGGTCGAGGGCACGCGGGATGAAGTCATCGTTGGACTGGGCGTAGGCCTGAGCGGCCAGTCCCATCTGCCGGAGATTGTTCAGGCAATACACCGTGCGGGCCTGCTTGCGCACCCGACTCAGCGCCGGCAGCAGAATCCCCATCAGCAGCGCGATAATCGCAATGACCACCAACAGTTCAATAAGCGTAAAAGCCCTGTGCGTATGCCTCACGGAAACACCTCCAGCGATGTACCATCCCCATTTGGGTTGAACCACCGACTACGAGTATACCAGATGAGGGTCACTGCGCCAGCACAAAAGCGACAGCGCGGTGTCTGTACTACTAACCCGTAGAAACTGAAAAGGATTTTAAGATTCTCACGCGGCGGCTCTGAGAGTTTTCGGGCACAGCAATTCCACCTTATTCATCGTTTTGGGAGAGCCGCATCGTTGTCATTGCCGCACGGGCGGGAATCCAGGAAGCTTCGGTCATTTTCTGGACCCCTGCCTTCGCAGGGGCGACAGAATCGGCGCTGCATGGCTCAATCCGTAACTGCCAGGATGTTTTCACACACATACAGCGTTGTCATCATTAAAAGAGCGCCTCGCTGCGGATGTGGCGTATGTTGGCGGCGGACAGGGCGGCGTCGTAGAGGCGGACGTCGTCGATGGCGCCCTTGAAGTGCCCGCCGGCGTCGGTGTCGCGAGCCGCACCGATACGAAGATTGGCCGCGCCGGCGGTGTCGATACGATGCTCGGCGATTTCGAAAACGCCCTGCAACCGGCCGTCGACGTACAGTTTCACGTCGCTGGCGTTGGGGGCATCCGGCACCATGGGATCCAGCACGGCCGCGATGTGGTGCCACTTCATATCAGCGACAGGAGTGCTGGCCGCGACGGCATAGCCCGTGCCGCAGCAGAATCGCAGCATGCGGCCGGTGTTCGCTTCGAGCAGCCAGTATCTCCCGGGGGCCGGTTCTCCCCAGGCGAGAATCGCCTGGTTTTCCACGGGTCTTTCGCCCAGCTTGATCCAGGCCGAGACGGTACGGGGCCGAGTGCCGGTGATGGCGACATCCCCGGCGATCTCGATGTAGTCGTCGATGCCGTCGAACTGCACGGCGGCCCCGCCCACACCCTCGACCCACCAGGCGTCGCCGCCGAAGTTGCACAACACGCCATCGTGCTGTCGGCGCTCGTCGAACGCGACCGTTCCACCGGCTTCATCAAGCTTCCAGTGGGCCACGGGGGCCGGCAAGCCGCCTGGCTGACGCCACTGCTTCGCCACAGCACCAAGGTCGCGCAGGTCGATTCGGTCGTCGTTTTCGGTCGAGACGTCGCACGAAGGGTCCCACGTTTCGGTGTCGGAGGTGCTGAGCCAGGCCCCTGACAGGCGCGAGAGGTCGTTTGTATCGACGGTTCCGTCGCCCGTGCAGTCTTGCGCGACGAATCCATCGACCGAGAATACGTAGGTCCGGGTGAATTCACTCATCTGGCCGGGAGCCAGTGTGATCCGGATGAATTGCTCGGGCGAGACCTGGTAGTCGGTCGTCCAAATGCCGATGTAGGCAGCGGGGATGGAGGAGCCGATGACGATGCTCTGGAGGGTGGCTGTGTGCTCGGCGCGGAATACGTCGGGTCTGGCGTAGTCCTGCGGCTTGTAGATCCAGATCTTGGGCACGCTGGAGATACGCTGCATGTAGAGGATCGCGTTGGCCACGCGGACGACGTCTGGGCCGGCGGCGATTCTCGGGCTTCGCAACGGTCCGGGCGGCGTCCAGGGGGCGACCGCCGGCGACGCCGTGAAGTCATAGGGGAATGACAGTTTCACCTTGGGGCCCACCGATCGACCGTCGAAGCGGAGGAAATTGTGGATGTACTGCTCGGTGGTGAACTCTTTGGTCCCCGTGTTATGCAGTCGGTAGTGCATGATGAGGCGGTCGTTCTTGACAATCAGGTCCTCTTCGAGTCGACAGGCGTAGCCGTTCGCCGTGCCGGAGAGCGTCTGGACGAAGTGGGCGCGGTCGGGTTGCCACGTTACGCTCGTGTGGGCCGGCTCGATGACCGGATAGTCCCGGCTGAAGTTGTACGCGCTGCCGTCGCGCCGGAGGATGCCAACGCCGATCTTAAGAAATGGGTCGCCGTTTCGACCCTCGTTGTATCCGGGTGGGTCGGGCTGGAAGTCCTCCTGGCCGATGTCAAACTCCATGGGCAACCCACCGGCGAAGCCCGAGCCCACTGCCCCTCCGTTGACGGGCGAATAGGCGAACTCCCGGCCGTCAAGCTGGACTCGCAGCACGTTGGCCACCGGCGAGAAACGCACGCCGCGATTCCACCGGCAGGCGTTCGATTCAGGGTCGCCCACCTCCACGAGCAGGCTGCCGCTGCGCAGGAGACGTGTCCCCTCGTGGACGGGCAGGGATTGGGCGCACGTGGCGCCGGTTTCGACGATCGCGAAAACGGCGGCAAGACTGAAAGCGAGAAAGTGTGCCCTTGTGGTCATGGTCTCCACTCCTTCCAGGAAGCCACGCCGGCAGCAAAAGCGCGCCTGGCGGGCCTATCCAGTGCTGCGCATTCAGGCGGGTAGTAAGGGCCTATCACTGAGGCCGCGACCTCTATTATAGCCTATGGACTGACCAGGAGGAAAGACAATACCCGTTGATTTCGCGGAGGCGGGGCGAGTAAGCCGGAGAGGGGAGCATGGTCCGCCCGGTTTGATTGTGGCGGGCCGGGCCCAACCGAAGAAGGCCGGACGAGTTCCGGGCTCGTCTCGCTGCTCAGCCGATCGGCTCGAGAATGTACTTGATGATGTCGCGGCGGCTGATGATACCGACGAGCTTTCCCTCCGAGAGGATCGGCGCGCGGCGAAAGTGGCTGTTGACGAGACCCTCGCAAACGGCAATCAGGTCCTCATTCTCGTCGAAGGAAACGACATCGGTCGTCATGTAGTCCCGCGCCGGACCATCGGCCGTCTGCGGGTTCGACAGCAGACCGAGGAGGTTCTTCTCCGTGATGATGCCGAGCAGCGAGCCGCCCTCGTCCACCACGGGCACGCCGGTAATGTCGTTTTCCGCCAACACGGCAACCACTTGACGCAAGGGCGTATCCGGCCCGACGGTTATCACCTCGCACGACATGATTTCTCTGGTTTCATCCATTTTGCCGGACCTCAATACAGAATTTCACAGACGCCGTCCCGACTGGGGATTTGCCCCTCGTGTTTGAGAGTGTTGAGATGGTGAATGATGTCCTTGCGGCTGATAATCCCCACGAGCTTGCCCTGGCTGAGGATGGGGACCCGGCGGAAGTTGTTCGTCACGAAGCTCTGGGCGATGTCGTTCAGGCTGTCTTCCTGGTCGAAGCAAACCACGTCGGTGGTCATGTACTTCGCTACCGTGCCCGGCTGGTCCTCGATGTTGTAGAGCAGCCGCAGGACGTCCTTTTCCGAGATGATACCCGCCAACGTGCCGTCGTCGCGAAGCACAGGCAGGCCCGTGATGTTGTTGAGGACCATGATGCGGATGGCCTCGTAGATATCCTCCCCTTCAGGGACGGTGATTACGTGCATGTTCATAATCGCTTTTGCAGTAAGCATTTACCCTACCTCCACAATCGTTATCGGGCCGACGGGGGGCGCAACACGGCCCCCGCTTGTGTATCGGCCATTGAAGGGGGAGGCATAAGCGGTTTGCGGGAGTGTTTTTCGCTTCGTTCCTGTTTGCGGCGTGGTGTGGCGGAAATGCTGTTGCATCGGGCGCGGCCCAAATAGTACAATAAACGCGCAGAGCGTATAATGTAATGCCTCATTGTTGTGACGTCGTGGGCTGGTTACGGAATGTTCCCGCAAGGGTAAGGGAGGTAACACCATGCGAGCCAAGCAGCGAGCTTTTACGCTTATTGAGTTACTGGTCGTGATCGCCGTGATCGCCGTCCTGATGGCGATTTTGATGCCCGCCTTGCAGCGGGCCAAGGAACAGGGCAAGCGCATCGTCTGCCATGGCAATCTCAAGAACCTGACGCTGGCCTGGCTGATGTACATCGATGAGAACGACGGCAAGCTTGTAAACGGTGCCGGCGGCTTCCATTATATCCCGGGTGGCAACCATACGGAAAACGGCAGCGCCGCCAATATTGTCGAAAGGGCCTGGGTTGGCCGAGGGTGGGGCCAGAATTGGAACAATCCCAACGTGGATGATACCGGGATCACCGAGGCCCAGCAGCAAAAGGCCATCCGCGACGGGGCTTTGTGGTCCGTAGCCAACGAACTCGGCTGTTATAAGTGTCCGACCGGACGACCCCATGAGGCCGTCACGTATGCGGTGGTCGATGCCATGAATGGTTTGTACCGAGGCGGTACCACAAGTAGTACCTCAGGGGGCCATCCGGGCGCGGTGGGCGCACGGATCGGAAACACCACACTCTGGGTCAAGAGACGCACTGAGATCGGCAGCCCCCCGGCGGCGCAGCGCATGGTTTTCATCGACGAAGGCGCGATGACGCCGGACAGCTTCGCCGTTCACTTTGACCACGATGAGTGGTGGGACGACCCACCGGTGCGGCATGGCGACGGCACTACCGTCTCCTGGGCCGACGGCCACGTCAGCCATCTCAAGTGGAGTGCCACCGAGACGATTGAGCGCGCCCGGAAGGTCCAGGACTACTACGCCAGCGATGGGTATACGCCACGGACGGAAGAAGGCCTCGAAGAGATCCGCCAGTTCCGCAAATGGGTCTGGGGCAAGATCCGCTATTAGTCGCGCACGTCCGAGGCAGTCCAGGCTCCCGTTATCGAGAGCTCGGCGGGTGCGCTTTTCGACAACGTTCGCCTCGCCGGCGCACCTCTGGGAGAAGAAAGGCCAAGCAACGGCAGGGCGTACTGCTTTTTTTCACTTTTTTTCTCGTTCTCACGCAGCTTGCCTACATTGATGAGCGAGTCCTTGCGGCGCGCATTTGCGGTCGTTTTCGAACTGTGCAAGTCGCGCGTCCCGCGTGACATACAAGCCTGACGCGTGCGCGCAGCGACCTTCCAAAGTGGACACGCCCGCTATGTTATTGGGACGGCGGACCCCTGCGCTCGGCCAAAATACGTAATTTCCCCAATTGACAGCAGGCCGGATCGTACTATAATGCACTACGCTGGTGGCCGCCGGGGGGTGCGTGGGGGTGTGCCGCGAGTAGACGTTACGGGTGATGAAAGCCGGGAGGATGCGGCTCGCCCACAGATGGGCCAATACGTAAATTGCTTTCGACCTCAGGAGGGGGCAGAATGGCAATGATGATGCAGTTCAAGGCATGCTCCGACGGGACACGTAGGCTCTCTTCGGTGTATCAGGAACTGTATCTGTGTCGATCCGCAGCGGCGAGTGCCAGGCGCGCGATTTCCTCCGTTATCTGTTCAAGGTGCCGGAAATTCAGGGGCTGGGGGTACGCGCGCGCCGACAAACGCGGGGGAGCCTCGCGGGAATCGCAGAGCGGCTCGCAGCAGCACGTTCAATTACAAACGTTGCTCTCAGGAGAACATAACAGTCGGGCGGTATCCGTTCGACTGGAGAATCGATTGTCGCTGCAAGGACGCGGCCGGATGGAAGGAGCCGCTATCTCTATGAGAACGGCAATCCACGGATGGTTTGGCAGCACGTAGGTCCAGGGATGGACAGGGGCACTGTTCGGTTCTTACCCCATGGGACTACAGGGGTGCACCCTTCCGGACAGTGCCCTCTTATTGCGGATGCCCAGCTATCCGTTGGAACGTTGGCCCCGCGCACGGGCGAGTTCGCCTCGCTCGCACGCGGGGCCCGTCATTTCTGTTCGCACCCGGCGCGGCGGGAACAAGGTTGAATCGGTTGCGCGTTCGGCGTATGATGTCTCTCGGCGCCGGCAACACGGCAAATCGCAAGGGCGTCGACATTGTCCCGAAGATGAAGGAACGGCACACGTTACCTGCAACGGGGAATGCACATGGCCCTGAAAGCGACAGACCGATCGACGTTATTCCTGCTCACCGTTATCACCGTCCTGCTCTGCTCGGCAGGGGCGGCGCCGGCATCCTCGCCGGAATCGCAGGCGCAGGCCATTCTGCGCGCCGCCGGTGTGCCTGGGGGGCTTGTCGTGCACATCGGATGCGGCGACGGCAAGCTGACGGCGGCGCTGCATGCGGCAGACGGGTATCTCGTGCATGGCCTGGACGCAGATGCGTCCGACGTGTGGGCCGCACGCGAGCATATCCGATCGACGGGCCGGTACGGACCGGTGTGCGTGGATCAACTGCACGGAGGTCGTCTGCCGTATATTGACAATCTGGCCAACCTGGTAGTGTCCGAGGACCTGGGGGACGTGTCGCCGGGTGAAGTGCTCCGCGTTCTGTGCCCCGGTGGAGTGGCCTATATCAAGCGGGGCGATACGTGGACGAAGCGAGTCAAGCCCCGACCGGCGGCGCTCGATGAGTGGACGCACTAC
>Ga0272442_10003512_pt1 | contig 21959 bp, 20 predicted proteins | sample SSMForm2O_FD_200262 | JGI IMG/M metagenome (GOLD analysis project Ga0272442, IMG submission 200262) | Marine sediment archaeal communities from Little Sippewissett salt marsh, Falmouth, MA, United States - SSM-Form-2O | ecosystem: Environmental > Aquatic > Marine > Wetlands > Sediment ... | reverse complement strand
CTAATAATTTATATCTTGGATATATTCAACAAAAAGAATTCCGAAAAGAAGTAAAAAACTATCTCAAAGAAATAAAAAAAGTAGATTTTGAAAACTATATTGTAATATTATATGGGTCTGTTGCTCAAGGAGTGGCTCATAGAAAATCTGATATTGACCTATTATTTTTAAAAGAATCCTGGTCAAAAAAAGAAAAAGATCAAATCCTAGAAAAAATAGCAATTATATCAAACAAATGCAATCATTTGGCAAAACCACTATTCAAAGATGTTAAAGAGTTTGGAGAAATGGATAAAACTTTACAAAAACAAATAAAAGAACACGGCATTATCATATATGAAAAAGGTAAACAATGGGGCAGGATAAAAAATCAGCTGATAAGATACAAGATTATTACAATTTAAGTTTGAACTATTTGGAATCAGCAAAAATCAGTCTGAAAAAGGAACTTTTTGAACCAGCTATGTTTAGTGCAATCCATGCTTTAGAATTAAGTCTTAAAGCAGTTCTTTTAACAATAACAGAAGATGCATGGAAGACACATAATATTGGCGGACAGTTTGGTAAATATTTCAAAGAAGAAGTTGGTGATAAAACCTGTCGAAGAATTAATGTCATACTATCTAAGTATAATCTTCCACGTTACCCTAGTGAAAAAGCTTTAGATACTGATGAAGTTGAAGAGGATATCAAGTTTATCGAAGATTTTATTGAGCACCAAATCGCTTTGTTTCTAAAATAAATAATATTTTATTGTAAATGTAAAATGGAAGATAAAAAATCTTCCATTTTCTTCTCACTTTTACATCATCAAAAACTTACTGAACTCAACAAAATAAGAGGCATTTTAAGGAGTACGGGTTGTCAGATTATGGCCTACACCCAGCAACTAATAACTAATTATTTTTTTATTTCTTCAATTTTTTCGAATATTAACCAATCATCCATACTATTTTTAAAATTATCTCGATTGAATTGAAACGGCGTAATTTCCTTTACGTTTTTAACCTCAATTAATACTAAATATCTCTTTCCAGCCCATCTTTTAAATTGGTTTTCAGTTAGCTGTAATTTATCTTGATATTTTTTTACAAATTCTGATGATTTTTCTTTATCCATTTTTTCAGAATTAATCACATTAGTAACTTCTGCCACGGCTTTAATTTCACCTTCGCCATTGTTTTTAATTAAATACAAAATATCATTCATTTCAACTTTTCCATAAGGCACTTTTCTACCCGTCGCACCACGTATAATCATTGTTTTTTGGCTTTTTAAAAGTTTTTCCATTTCATTGGCTTCCGCGTCTAAATAAGCAACATGGTTCATTTTTTGTCACTCCATTTTTAGAATATATTAATATTTTTTAATTGTTACTTCGACCTTCAAAATCTACAAAAATTAATGAAAAAATGATGTTTCAAAGGGGCTTATGGCCTACACCCAGCGGCTAACAGTAGAAAAACACAGTTTTGTTAGCCCCCTTCATTTTTCACCCTTGTATTTTCTAATATCATGACCTGTTCGATACATTTTCCCAAGTTGTTTATCCTTTTTTCTTTTTTCATAAATATTTCTTCTAAGATTTAGATGTTCATTTTCTCTAAGAAGTTTTTTATAATTATTCAATCTTTCAATTGTAATTGTTCCTTCTTCAACCGCCTTTTTAACCTCACATCCTGGTTCATGTTCATGAGTGCAGTCTTTAAATTTACATAATACACTAAGTCTTTCGATATCCTGAAATAATTTTGAAATTCCTTTTCCAGATGACCATAGTTGCAATTCTCTAATACCAGGATTATCGATTATTATACCACCTTTTGGTATAACAATCAATTCACGAGCAGAGGTAATATGTCTACCTTTATCATCTGATTTCCTTGTTTCACCAACCATTTGACGAGAATAACCTAATAAATGATTAATAAGGGTAGATTTTCCGACACCGGATGAACCGAGAAGCACTATTGTCTTCCCATTTTTAATATATTTAGAAATTTCATCTATAAATCTTCCATCTTTTACACTAATAGTAATGATATGTACATCTTTGCTAATCTTTTCTGCCTTAATCTTATATTTTCCATAGTCTGTGGTTTTATCAATCTTATTTATAACAATTATTGGTTGGGCATTTATCTCATAAACCATTGATAAATAGCGCTCAAGTCTTCTAATATTAAAATCAGAATCAGCACTTGTCATGATAAAAACAATATCGATATTTGAAGCGATGATTTGCTCTTGAGATTTTGTTCCCGCAACCTTTCTTGAAAGTTTATTTTTACGAGGAAATACGAATTTTATATGATATGTATTTACTTCAGGATTTTTTTCTAAACCTACCCAATCACCTACTGTAGGAATATCAGATTTTGTATTTATTAAATTTAAAAAAGAGTTTGAAAGTATTGCATTATGTTCACCCTCTTGAGTAAGTACCACATAGTGTTTTCCACTATGAGTTGAAACTCTACCTGGGATTAAATCAATTATATCTTTCTTTTTTTGTAAACTTGAAAGATTATCATTCCAACCTAATTCATTTAAATCCACAAATAACTCCTAATTTTTGTAATAACGAAATAAGATTAATAGATTTCTCATACCTAAGGTATTAAAAGCAGGCAGATAAGCTCTGCCCAAACCTACCATCAAGGACATATTTTTATCCGAACTCGTCTAAGAACCGGGTTCTGCGACAGTTATGGACATATGGCTTATGGCTTATACCCAGCGTATTTAATTTTTTATAAATACTGTTACATATCGCAGTTTTTTGCCGAAATTTATAAATATTATTTAATACCATATAGTTATTATTTAATAACAATTGATGATTAATATGTCAATATCAACTCAAGAACATAAGCTTGAACATTCTCCAACTCTTAATACGGTTCTTATGGTAGAAGAAACCTTAAAAAATATGGATGAAAGTGTGATTACTATTGCAAAACTTAAAAAGATACTTCCTAAACAAGTAAATCACAATACATTAAAGATCATTCTTTTATATTTAGAATATAGCAATAAAATTGCAGTTACATTAAAAGGAATAACTTGGATACATAATGCCAACCCAAGATTACGTAAGGCAATCTCTAAAGGTCTTGAATTATGAAAAAAGTAAGAGTTATTCTTTCACCAGAAGCAGAAGAAGTCTATAAACATTTGAATGAAGAAGCACCAAAATCAAAAAACAGATCAAACAATACTCAAAGCGATTAATAAAAAAGTGGAATTAATTAAGGCTAACCCTCATTATGGGAACCCTATTTCTAAGAAGCTAATTCCTCAAGAATACAAAGACAAATATAATGTTACTAATTTGTTTAGAGTGGAGCTCCCAAATTATTGGAGGATGCTTTATACTTTAACAGATGGCGAATCAAAAATAGAGATTATTGCTTTTGTTCTTGATTTAATAGATCATCCAACTTATAATAAAAAGTTTGGATATAAAACAATATAATCTCAAATTATCTGCTACTTCTGTCTTCAAATTTTTGAAAATATAAGAAGAAACTAGTGTTCCAAGGGTGCTTATGGCCTACACCCAGCACGTCAACGGCCTTAAGGGTTAATTTTTGTCGTTAAATTAGTTTTCAAATCCCCTTCACCTACACTAATTTAACATCAGTTCTTACGTTCCTTTTTCCTTTTGTTATAACTATACTGATAAAATCCAAAACAACCCAACATAATGAAGTAACTGATTACTAAAACATGTCCATAGAATTTGGATACTAGGTATCCATACCAATTCAAGGCTATACTTCCAATTTGAAGGAGTATAAGGTACAATATTAAACCAATAGGCCAACGGTCTGGGTGGTGCTGTGGCTTCTTTTTAGTAATAAAACGATACCATAGGTCATAAAACAAATAGATGATTATCGGAAGCAACGTAATTAAACGCCATATATCACTTATGTTTAGAAGATTTAATACCAATAATGTGGTGAATGGGACTAATAGAAAACTAAAAACAGGGGCAAGCATCAATTCCTGTTTATCACGCTCAAAAACACGCAAAAGATATATTAAACATAAAAAAGCATAGTATATAATTCCAGAAAAAATAACAAGATTGTCTATCAGAATTTTATCCATTATAATCTACCCCTGATTTAATTATCATATAATTACTATAAATGACAATGTTTTTTCCCCAATGTTATTTTCTCCTAAAATCTAACTTTTGTAACAATTCTTCATGTTTCTGAATTAATTAGCCGATTTGCTATTGCTAAAATCAATATGAATATTGCAAACCATATATAAGGTGGGATATTCATTTTTTCAAAAGGATAAGATTCTTTTGTTTTTTCAGCATTGTTTAACTGTATTGCAGAAACTGATGGCAACATAAGCAATAGTAACACTATCAATAGGCTTCCAATTACAATTTTCTTTTTTTTCATTTTTATGCCCCTACAAATCTAAATCTATCTTTTATAAAAAAAGCTTATGTTAAAAATTTGAACGTAAAAAAGATTTTTAAAGCGAAAATGTTTATTTTGTTCAATTTATCACTATAATTCAACTGATGAAAAAATAATAAAATGGCCCCAAACAACGACTGAATCCCGATGCAGACATATTACGAAGAAAAAATATTTCTTTTAAGTATAGGCTTTTAGGAATTAATACATATGCCTACACCCAACAACTAAATTTTATCATAGATATTCTTTCTGTGGCCTATTAATAAAACTAATATTTTAATCTCATTTTTACTAATATCTGCTATTACTCTGTAATCTCCAACCCTTAATTTATAAAGATCTTTTTTAGTTAATTTTTCAAAGAAATGAAAAGGATGTACTTTTGTTGACATAATTTTATTAAAAATTCTTGTTCTGTTTTTCTGATCAAGCTTTTCTAAAAACTCAATAGCTTTGTCATCGAAAATGACTTTATACAATTTTTATAGCCCCAATCGCTTTTTTGCTTCCTCTTCTGTTACAAAATGTCCCTTTTTAATTCTTTTTCTAGCAGCTTCAATAGCAATTAGTGTTTCTTTACTAAGTTTGGGTTCTTTTTTAATTTTTTTAACGATGTAAATCAATTTTTTTAACACTTCATCATAGCTCTCGTTTTTATATTCCCTAAATTGATCTATCTCTGCTTTAGTTTCTTTATGTATTTTGATAGTTGTAGCACTCATAATACCATAGTATACTTATGTATGCCATAGTATAAATAACTTACTACAATATGCGCTTCTGTCTTCAAAAATATGAAAAAATAGGGTGAAAACACTGGTCTAAAGGGGCTTATGGCCAACACCCAGTAAGTCAACGGCAATAAGGAATAATTTTTACCATAAAAATAATGCTCAAATCACATCCCCTGCATCCATATGGTTCCAACAGGATAAAAACCACTATTTTTACTACCCTCTTTTTCTTTTGGGTAAAAAAAAGAGATTTAAACCCTAAATACATGTTCGAATCCCGATGTGGGCGTTCACTCAACAGGAGAAAACTTGTATTTTTTACTGTTATAATGAAGTTCGAATCTCATCTTGTCTAATAGACGTGAGGATTATTAAAAAATCTTTTTGGTAACAGATGTTGCAATAAATAATCAAAGGAAAGGTATTTAAACATTATATTAATATCTTAGACGATTAATTTTATTTTTTTCAGGGGGGAAAAGATAAAAATGAAAACGAAATTAGTTGTTATTTTAGTAATAACTTTGTTTATTTTAAATACATCTGCCCTTTCAATAGAATTAAATCTTAATGAAGAGCAAAAAATAAAAAATAGATTTATTCGATTTGATAATTGTAACGTTATTTCACCTGCAGAATTTGATTTGGTTGATGAATTATTAATCAGCTGGCCAAGCTTTATAGTTGATCTTGTATATTATACAGATATAAATCCATATTACGTCGATCTTATAAGTAGTACTGAGGATGTATTGAACGTTACAATCAATGTTAATAATATCATTCATAAGTTATATGTTAAAACAATTTTATTGAAAAATAATGTTTCTCTTGAGAATGTAACTTTTTCTGATATTCCAACCAATTCAAATTGGATTAGAGATTATGGTCCCTTTTTTGTTTATAAAGATTCTGAATTAAATATTGTTGATTTTCGTTTTACCGGTTACACTTTTATGCCAGATTTTATGGATGATTTATATCCATTTTTTTTCGGTATAAAAAACCGAATAAGACCTTACATTTTTACGAATTTTTTGATGAAAATTCAAGGTGGAAATTATATGTCTGATGGTAATAAAACTGGTTTTGTTGCTGATAAGATATTTAAAATAGATAACCCAGGATTAACAGAGGAGCAAATAATTGAAAGATTGAAATGTTTTCTTGGTTTAGATAAGTTAATTGTTTTAAAATCACAAATAATTGATCTAAGTGCTGGGGGAGATGGAAATGGGCATCTAGATATGTTTGCAAAAATTCTATCGGAAGATACAATACTTGTCGGCCAGTATGTTGATACAAATGATACTAATTATCAGATACTTGAATATAATGCAGATTATCTCGATAGTTTAGGATATAATGTTGTAAGAATTCCAATGTTAAGAAATCCAGAAAATAATAGAATTTGGACATATACAAATTCTTTGATAATTAATACCATTGATAAAAAAGTAGTATTAGTTCCTACTTATAGCACTTCAACTGACCAACAAGCTCTTGAGATATATGAACAGTTAATGCCTGATTTTGAAATTAGATCTGTTAATTCGAGAATTATTATTGATTGGTGTGGTGCTATTCATTGTTCAACAATGACGGTTCCCGTTTAATATTTTCATACATGACACCAAGTTGAACTTTTACATCTTGATAAGTTAAATAAATTCGTAGATCTAATTCTTCTATTGATTTCTCTTCTAATTAACTCTGATTATTGGTGTGAAAGGGTTTTTCAATAGTTATTATTGATTGGACTCTATCTCAATAACCTTATGATATTTGATGAAATCATGTAGAATAAATCGCGCTAATCGGTGGCTGCTCAAAGTATATAAACTTATCCTTTATATTGTAAAATTGTAGGATTCGAAAACATTTTTTCACTATTTCTTCAACAGGGTTAGAATCCTATTTCATACTGATAAAATTCGGTTAGAATCCCGATGCGGGCGTGAATAAAGTGATTTAAACTTGAAGTTGAATGAACTTCCCCTGCATATTTAAAAAATCTTTTAAGTATAGGCATTTAGGAATTAATACTACAGCCTACACCCAACAACTTAAGAATTAATTTTTATCTCATCCACAAGGATAACTTCGCAATCATAGTTACCAATGTATGTGTCAGTCGTCCAAATATAACTTTCTTGTCCCCTAGACCCATATAGATTCACTAGACTTCCTCTGATCAGCACATCATCTTTTAAACTAAGGTTTTTCATCATATCTAGAACTCCTTCGTTATGTGGTATGAGATGATTATTTCCTGTATGGGATTTAAAATAGTGATAATCTGCCACATTATCATATTTCAAATACCAACTCACAACTCTGTTATCAAAAGAAGTTATTGAATAATCATATTTCCCTGGATTTTCCTTAACATTATCCACACCAATTAAAAGGTCTGCTGGTGAAAAGATATCACAAGGGTCATAAGGAGTATCATGTCTGCTGTATTGCTTCATTGCTAAAACAACTCCATCAAGAGTATAATCTTTTACTTTTTCTATGGTAAATGTCCATCCATCATCAGTTATTATTTTATTTTCTTCAAACCAAAAATCTTCATTAAATTTACAGTTTATCCCAGAAAAATCAGATCCCTTTGTGACATTAAAATATACAATTAACCCAGAAAAAATAATTATAAAAGAGACTAAAACAGTAAAAATCTTTATTGCTTTTTTCTTATAATAATCAAATGAATCATAATCTGTTGTTTGGTATGCTACAAGCTTCTCATATTCATCTATATGCATACTCTGGTTTGGTCTTATTTCTTCAATCAGTTTAATATTACAATTTATGCACCATAATGCATCCTCAGGATTTTTAGCTCCGCATTTAGGACAATTTTTCACCATTATTTCACTTTTTAAGAATCATATTAAATATTTTCATTTTCTCTAAACAAATATTTATAAAATCATCGTGTTAAAATGTCGAAATGGCAAAAGGATACATTTTTTTTGAATTAAATCTAACCCAAAGATAAAAAAAGAATATATTTGATATTGGCTGTTGAATTCTAAGATTTTGTTTTTTTCATTCAAGCCACTTGGAACATTATTTACAAAATGGAAAGAAGATCAAGCTTTTGGCCATTCAAAATGTGTATTTTTAAAAAATGTAAGATCAAGGTTGTTCCAGTCATCAAAATCATTTCCGCCATGAGATCCATCAGAGTAGTCAAGTATGCTATATGTATAAAGATAGTTCAAGCAGGATTTATAGCGACTGATTTTTAATACCTCTAATACAAAGGGAAATGCAGCAATATTATTGTCAATACCAATAAAATCATCGACTACTAAACCAAGATTGTGGCCTAGTTCATGCATAGTAATACATGAAATTATATAACCCCTGCTTTTGTAGAATCTTTTTTCTTTAAGCCTTTGTGCAGAAATTTCAAAACTATCAAGATGGTCCCAGCCAATAACTGCAAATCCAGGCATGCCTGGCTGAGGGCCATAATCACTTACCAGACACCAATGAAAAATACCTTTTCTTGGATTGTTGAGGTCATTATGAAGGAAGTAATCCCAATACAAATCTCGCAGATCAGACATTGAAAAATCAGAGATATAGGGGATCATCTCCCCGCCCCCCAAGCTTCCATTATCAATATGTAGGCTAATATTATGCTCTAAAAAAATCTCAATTAATTGATTTGAATTTTCATCAACCGGTTTGTTTGCTGATTTATTTGAAGAACTTGACTCAATCCAATCATATTCAATAAATATGTCTTTTATTTCAGGATTGGAATTCCATTGGGATGTATAGCATTCCTCAATATTGTTGAGTCCATCTAAATCATCATCAATATCCCTATGATCGTCCCAAACTAGTGGATTATAACCCCATTTTTCCTCCCACCAATCTGGTACAAAATCTTTGTCTGTATCATTTCCAGGTAGCTCGATTTGTTTAAATCTATAAGTATCTATTTCATTTTCATACTTATCATATTCTATTTCCCAGTTTGATCCTGCATTTTTATTTTTAAATAATAACCATGGAAAAAATCTTATAAATCCCAGTTCAAAAAAAATCCTATCTTTTACTCTTCTATGAAGCAGTGCAGGCCCTGATATTGAACCCCACCAATTTCTTCTAGCGTCACATAAAGATTTCTTAACATTTATACCAAAAAGATTTGAATAGATGTTATTTTTTCTAAGCTTAAATCTACAACTCTCAGCAGTTATACCAAATCTAAAACCATCTGTGATATTACACTTTTCAATTAATACTTTAGATGTTTTATCACCAATTCTGATTGCTAAATGCGCATTCCAAATCAAATCAGAATTTAATATTCTTATATTTTTACAATTATAGATATTTACTCCATGACCGTTATGGACAATATTGCTATTGTATATGCAAATATCTTCACAGTAAGTAATTAACAATCCTCCTCCATTATCATTGTTATCATATATTGCACATGAAGTAATGTTTATGCTTTCTGAATTATTAATAAAATATCCATATCCACTAGTATGCTCATAGCAATTTGCGATATTTATATCATGTGAGTTTTGAACATTTAAGCTAATTCCATTGTGATAAAATGCGCTTTCATCAATTTTACAATTATTTGATGAATTTATGAATATCCCTTCTCCATTTGTATGGAAAATGCATCCTGTTATCTGATTGTAATTGCTTTTATGTATGTTTATTCCAGACTTTGTTCTATAAAATTTACAATTTTTTATTTGACTACTTTCCGACTCAATTTTTATTCCAGCATTTTCTTTATGTCCTGCAGAATTTCTAATTGTAAAGTTTTCAATATTTATATTATCTTCAATAACTCTTACTACAAAATCATTATAATCTCCATCAATTATGGTTAGATTGCTGTTTTCACCAATTAGATTTAATCTTTTTCCAATCGTTAGATTCTCAACGTATGTACCATTAAACACATATATTGTGTCCCCATCTGTAGCGTTAAATATCCCATCATTTATTGTTTTGTATGGATTCTCTTCTGTACCATTCCACGGTCCATTTATGTTGTCATCGTCTACATATATAATCTTAGAATTAATTGTAGGCACTTTTATTTTATTAGGTTGTATAGATTGACTTATAGTTGATGGTATAAATATAATCAGAATAAATAGACAGAGATATTTTCTTGACAATTTTTTCTCTCCTTTAATGTTTATTTTATCAATATATAATTTACCTTATATAAAATTATGTAAAATCTAAAATATTATTGTTATAAATTTTTATCTCTTTGAAAAATTAGAAATCAAGATTTTCACAATCATTGAAATCACTTATTCCCATTCAGCAATTTGAAAAAAATATATCTTTTAAATATAGACTTTCAGGAATTGATATATGTGCCTACACCTAGCACAATTTTTTATGAATATCCAACCAGTTCTTCTTCATTTCTAGTGCTAGTATCTTTCATTTCAGGATCTGATCTTATTTTCGTCCTAATATCTATTGGTATTTCGCCTAAAGCTGTTTTTTGAGCTAGTGTTTTTAGTTGTGTTTAAATTTGGTGTTCTTGGTCTGCGTATTCATGTGTTATCGTGTATAATTTTATTATTAATTTATAAAAAATTTAAGTGTTTTATAAGAAGTTTATTTTTCCAAAGATTTTTTCTCTGTAATCTTAAAACCTTCCTCAGGTTTAATTTTTGAAATAACAAGAGGTAAAGGTTTGCCCTTAGGAGATTTAATTTTATCAACTTCTTTTACATTAAATTTTATATCGGACCCAAAGCTCTCCTCATAACCATCTTTAATCTTTTTAAAAATCGATTCAACCGATGGGCCGACATCTCTCAAATTCTCATCAATAACAAGCAGAATATCAACATCATCTATTTTTTTCTGAATAATCTGGAATTGCGTTACTTTAAACGTTTTAAGATCTCTCAGAATTAGAGATACTATAGCAAAAGAAGCAGAGGGTATAACATGTCCATTAGGTAGGACAATACTTGTGCTCTGTCGACCTTCAATACCATTTTTTAAGATTGGAGTCTTAATACCGCAACTACACTCATATTCAGATATAATAGTAACCCAATCATCCATACCAGTATATCTAATAAAAGGAGTAGCTCTACCAAATAATCTCGTCATAACAACATGACCCTTCTTACCAGGTGAAACAATGTTATTTTCCTCATCAATTGCCTCGATATGAAATGCGTCATAATTTATATGCCATGTCTTTTCTAGACATTCAATAGATATATCACTAAAACCTTCAGCTGAGGTATAATCATTTACCACATTACAATCAAATGCATCTTCTACATAACTTCTTGTATATTCATCTAAAACGTAGCCACTAGAAACCAGAACTTTTGGTTTTATATTTTTACCGTATCCCTTCTTTTTAAAATAAGCAAGTTCTTGTAAAGTAACTGGGTAGGTTATAATATAATCAGGTTTAAATTCATCTAGTTTTTTAATTATCACTTTTGGTTCATCAAAAGCATTCATAGTAAGATAATTATTTGAATTTCGAAACGGTTTTGACTTCGAAGAAAGTAATTCTTCAAAAACATGATCGGCTTTTCCTCTGCTAAAATTACCCAAACTAACAAGTTTCATTTTTCTCCATTTATAACCAAAATAAATGCCTTCTCTAACAGTTCCAAAACATACAGATTCAGAAAGAGTCGGGAAATCAATATAAAATGAAACAGGTTTTCCTGTAGATCCACTTGTTGAAACGACTCTGGCGTTTTTTATATCATAATTGACAGGCCTGAGACCTTCAGGGAAATTCTCAATAAAATCTTTTTTTGTGATAAAAGGCAGTTTACCAATATCTTCTATACCTCTTATGTCATTTGGATGCACACCTGCTTTTTTATATTTTCTATGATATACAGGAATTGTATATGCATATTTCACAATTTTTTTAAAAGACTTATCTCTATATTTTTTAATATATTCAGGATTCTTTTTATGTAATTGTGCAGGGATTGTAAAATAATTTTTTAAAAAGGGAATCAAAGTAATTGGATTAAGAAATGGATTCATAATAGAGATAAAAGTATGTAAAGATTAATATATTTTATCATATTTTACAGTAATCTTAATAGGAGCGGTTTATATCAATATAAAACAAAACTTAGATTCAAATTATATAAAAAAAACCCAAGACGTAAAATTTAATCCAATCTTTATAATGGGATTGCATAGATCTGGAACAAGTATTCTGTATAAAATGTTAGGGGAAACAAAAAAGTTCAACATATTAACCTTGTATCATGTGATAAACTATAATCAGCTAATCTATAATTATGTAAATAAAATTGAGACAAAAAAGAAACAGGAATTAAATGATCTAATTATTAAAAAAGGAATTAAAACAAGAAAGACAGATCATATGGTAGTGAATTCTGACTATCCACATGAATACATGTATATTTTTTCAGAGCTAGGTTACTCATGGAAAATTAATGAAAAAAATAAATTATTATTTGAAACTCTTTGTAAAAAACTAAAATATATTTCTGAAAACAACAATCCTATACTTCTAAAAAACCCTCATGATTTTGCTAACTTTGTATTTATTAAACAAAATTTTCCTAATGCAAAATTTATCTTTATTCATAGAAATCCCTTTGAAGTTATTAACTCAACTATGAGACTTTGGGAAACCCACCTAAAAACAAAGAATGAATTTTTAGCTATTTATTCGAAAAGTTATGAGAAAGTTTATGATAACCCATTATCCCGTATGTTATTGAGATTTATCTATATATCAAAAATACCTATCGGCATAACGAGAGTTGTTACATCAGCTGCAAAAAGATCAATGCATTATTTAAAAAATATAGATAGTCTTTCAAAGGAAGATTATGTTATTATAACTTATGAAAATTTATGTAAAAATCCAAATAAAGTAATTGCAGAAGTTCTTGACTTTTTAAAAGTTAAAAGTAATATTGATTTTAGTAAATTCGTAAAACCTAGAAATTTAAAACTAATACCAAAAGTTGAATTTTGGAAAAATTTAATAAAAAAAAAGATGAAAGATTACATAAATTATTTGCATAAAATTTCAACTTTAGAATAAATATTAAATATCTGAGTTATATCTAATATTAATAGTGAACATGAAAATTCTACTTATATTTCCAAAAATAGAGCACGGAATGACAACAAGCGCAGATAGAAAATCATGGAGGCGGATAATCACCGGCTACCCGATTATTACTCTACCTCATTTAGCTGCATTAACACCAACAAAACATGATGTAAAAATCATCAATGAGAACTATGATGAAATAGATTTTGAAGAACACTTTGATCTTGTTGGTATAACTTGTTATACAATGACCGCTCCTCGTGTTTATGAGATAGCTGATGAATTCAGAAAAAGAGGAACACCGGTAATTTTAGGTGGTTATCATCCCACCGCTATGGCTGAGGAAGCATTGCAGCATGCAGATTGTGTCATTAAAGGGATGGCTGAGATAAGCTGGCCAAGAGCATTAGAAGATTTTGAAAAAGGAAAAATGAAAAAGATATACGAGAGAGAACATGGTTTTGATATTTTAAAAGTTCCATCTATCAGAAGAGATTTAATCCAACATAATCCATTTCTTGGAGCATTACAAACAACTAGAGGATGTAATAATAAATGTGAGTTTTGTGCTATTAGCAGTTTCTGTGGAAGCGTTATAAAACAAAGACCTGTTAAGGCGGTGGTTGAAGAAATTAAAAATATGCCAAACAAGATTTTTATCTTTCATGATCCACATTTGACCTTACATCGGAAATACGCTACAGAACTTTTCAATGAAATGATTAAACAGAAAATACACAAAGGATGGGTAGCAAATGGCACTGCAAATATCCTGGGTAAAGTTGATTCTAAGTTTCTTGAATTGGCTAGAAAAGCAGGATGTGTTGAATGGTTTGTTGGGTTTGAGTCTGTTAGTCAGGAAGCCTTGAATAACATAAAAAAGACACACAACAAGGTTCAAGATTTTAAAAAAATGATTAAAAGAGTTCACAACTATGGAATGACAATCCAGGGAGGAATAATATTTGGATTTGATGAGGACACCCCTGATATTTTTGATACAACTCTTGATACAATAAATGACTGGGACCTTGATGTTCTTGAGGTAAATATCCTTACGCCATATCCTGGAACACCACTTTTTAAAAGACTTGAAAAAGATGGAAGAATCTTAACAAGAGATTGGAGTAAATATAACCAGGTTGATGTCGTTTTCCAGCCAAAAAACATGACTGTTCAAGAGCTTTATGATGGGGCAAAAAAAGTCGCTAAAGAATTCTATTCGCCATATAACTTAGTTAAAAAAATATCTCAAATTGTTTTAATAACCAAAAAATTCGCTGGCATAATTCCCGCTGCTACAAGTCTTCAATTTAAGAGATATTATAAGAGAGATTTTAATTTCTAATCTAAACTTTATTAGAAAAAGTTGGAATTAAATGAAAGATACAATTCAAAACAACTTAAGAAAGAACCCTTGGACTGCAGAGGATGAAGGAGATCACTATCCAACAATGAAGGAATGGTGGTGTATTGAGACATTATTTAAAACACTGGACGACAAAAGAAAATGGAATCTAAAATTCTCAATGGCTTATGAAATGGAAACGCCTTCTTGTTTTTTTGATTATGTTCTTTTTGATATTACATCAAAAAAATGCGTATTACATAAAGCTATAAATGATGATATTAAAAAATTCACTCATATTAAAAATAAAGTTGATTTGAAATATAAAAAATCTACAATTAAAGGATTATATCCAAAATATAAGATACACTTAGAGGATGACACGCAAGAATTTACTGCAGATATGACTTATAATGCTAATATCCCTCCACACTGGAGCGCACAGGATGCTACAAATGGATATCTACCAATAGGATTTGACTACTACAGATATGGATGGCTTTTAAATTGCAATCTTGTTGGTTCCATTAAAATAAAAGATGAAACGCATAAAATCGACGGAAAAGGTTATATTGAACACGCTTGGGGAAATTGGTCATATTCTAATCCTTTTCAAAAACTTTCAAGTTTAAGAAAAACAATTTCCACTTATGGAAATCTTATATATTGGTGGTTTTCTGAAAAAAAAGCAAAAATTCCAAATAGAATATCATTTACAACAGAGAACAATCCATTTGGTTACGACTGGTTTTGGGGTATATTTGATAACAATTGGAGTGTATTTTATGGTAATTCATTATTTTGGATCAGTGAAGGAACATCATTTGGTGTTTTAACCTTAGCAAAAGAAGATGGCACACATTTAGACTTTAATAATCTATATTTCAAATATAACAAAACAAAGTATTTAGAAAAATATGATATTTATTACCCGACAGATATAACGATTATAGGGGAAATGAAAAATAGAAAAATAAAGTTACGAGCATGTTCCTTATTCGAAAAATATGAATATATAGATGAATTTCCTGCCGATAATTTCTATAAAGCTTTTATAATGCCTGAAATGCCAGGTGAAATTGAAGGACATCTAATTGAAAATAATAAAAAAATTAAACTAAAAGGTGACTGTAAAATAGTCCATCAAAGACAGCCGTCAAAATTAGGTCACAACTCGTTAATTATTAATTTTTTAAAACCACCAAAAGGCGTTGGTATTTCTTTTGATTTAAATCTATTTTATCTGAAGAAAAAAATGTTTACAAAATTACAATTAGCACCAAAACCATCGTTTATTATTAAGTTAAATAGATTAGAAAAATCACACAATAAAGAGTAAAATATACAATTGCGTGATTGAATTGGTATAAAAAGGAAATACTGGATATTGGAATAAGACGAAGAATTTACAACTTTATATTAAAATATACTGGACCACATTTTAGAGAAATATCAAGATGTTTAAAAATTCCAAAGACAACTCTGCCACAAAGCATCAAATCACAATAACAATAATGAGTGTACTGCCCGACTACTTATGTATCATAGCATAACCATCAACCATAATGATTGTCAGACAAGCATTCCACCTACTGAAACAAGCAAGCTCAAGAGAACTATTCAAACAAAAACCAAATTACCAAAATAGATACCATAAGTTACATTTCTAGAGTCTGGGAAATTCCACAGAACCGTATGAGATACAAATGTTGAAACAGTGATTCATTATGTAAGAGAACAAAGACTACAACATAGCACCCTTAATGGATTTTCAACAGATTCCAACTTCAACTTAATAAGAAGCTCTAGCATTCATGCCAGAAAGCCTATCACATAGCAAAAATTTTTTATATCCCTTAATAATTAACACCTCTTAATTTTATTAAAATAAAATAAAATGATTTAAATAAAATTAGGAAATTTTAAATATAAACAATAGATATAATTAAAGTGGTAAATAACGGGAGTTGAAATAAATGAAAAATCATAAAGTTTTGTGTATAGCGTTAGTTACGTTTTTGATATTTTCTGTAAACGTTTCTGCTTTACAAATAACAAATAGTACTATAGAAAATAATGCTGAAGAATATCAAAATCCTATTAAAAAAAGTTTAAGTGTTATATCTAATCAAGACGAAGGTGATCTAGATCCTTTAGTTGATTTAGAAGTTACAGTGACAATTAAGGAAATCCGCGCCCTTGAGGATATAGACTTTATTGGAAAACCAGATTTTTATGTAAAGTTATTCATAAATGGAGAGGTTTATAAAAGTAAAACATGGAAAAACCAAAAATATGTTAACGAGTCATGGTCAACCACTGTTAATGTTCCTGATGAAGAACAAAACGTTTCAATAAAAATCCAACTATGGGATAAGTCCCTACTTAGAGACAAGCTATGTGATCTAAGTGAAAATAATGAATTATTTAAAGCTAAACGAGATATAGATTTGATATATAATTTAAAAACTGGACACTGGAGTGGAGAAGATTATATTTATCCATTAATGGCAATGAATGACCATAGTGGATATGGCCGGTTAAATGGATGTGATGACAACAGTATTTATCAGAGAGATAGAGATTGTTTGATACTTTTTGACATAACTCAAAATGATTATGATGGGGATGGAATCCCATACTGGACCGAAGTAAATGTATTTGGTACAGATCCAAAAATTGATGATACCGGGCGAGATGATGATGCAGATGGAGTACCCATAGAGTGGGAACATAAATGGGGTAATGTTATAGGATATGACTGGCACACCCACTCAATAATTTTTTATTGGATTTATGATCCATTTATAGCAGAAAATCATGGTAATTTAGATCCAGATAATGATGGACTTAATAATATTGAAGAATATTTAACATCCCAGTGGGGATCTGACCCATTTAGAAAAGATATATTTGTCGAGGTCGATCAAATGAAAGCAGGACCAAATGGTGAACCTGCTAGTATATTAACAGAAGGAGCAAAAAACCTACTTAGAGATGCTTTTGATAAACAAAATATTGTACTTCATATTGATGATGGATGTATGGGTGGAGGAGAATGGATTCCTTTCAGAGATGAATATAATCGCAGTACACTGCCAGATTTATATAGAGAATATTTCTTACACGGGGAAAATAACGCATGGCGAAGAGGAGTGTTTCGCTATGGGCCAGTTATTTATGATGGAACATATGCAGGTTTTGTTTTTAATCCAGATGATGATTATTGGGGAGCCTTTCAAATCTCAAGCAGTAGAGTAAATAAAAATATTATGGGACTTCCTACAGAAAAAAGAATAGCTATTACCTATGCAAGTGTTTGGATGCATGAACTTGGTCATACACTTCAAATTGATATTCCTGGTGGTCACGACTTGAACTCTTATAATCCATTCCAACTAAATTGGTGGAAATTCCGACCCTATAAAAGCTGTATGAATTATGGATACACATATTTCCTGGTTGATTATTCTGATGGTTCACGTGGTAGAAACGATCATGATGATTGGAGTAATCTTGATTTAGTAGCATTTCAGGGTAAATACACAGATTAAAATAAATCAATTCATCTAAATCTTTTCTAATATTTTAATATAATCCAATTGCTTAATTGAATTAAGATGTTGAGCAAAGATGAGGCAATAGTACTACTTTGATATATATAGGATGAAACTTTAATTAAACGGTGATGAGTTTTATATTTGTAAAGCGGCCACCAAAAATACAGGTGAAAATGCCTTGATGATTGTTTTTATCGGATTGAAATTAAAAATATTGGCGATGCAACTGGAGGATGGTAGGTTGATGCGGATGTCCATGTAATAAAAATAAAGTATAAATTATTTGCATTTTTAGTTATAGATAGTTATTGTTCTATCAAAATCTAATTAATAAGATAAGTTAAAACTATCCAAAGAATTTAAAGATAAAACCTTTTCAATCAGCAACAAGAACAATGAAGAATTTGTCCCAAATTCCCATTGATGAGACGTTTGTTTTTGAGAATATAATCCCATTCGAAAAAAATGGTAATAAACATTCAAAGGTCTTTAAATATAAATGATTTGAACTTTAAGTCTAACCCAATTCCCATGAATAATTTAAAAATCTTTTAAGTATAGGCGTTTAAGAAATAACACATATGCCTACACCCACTTTATTATAATACTTAACTGTTTTTGACTTTATACGGATTGTATAAGGTTCTGGATCTAACTATTTATGTTTCTATCGAAATTATCTTCCAATATAACCAAAGAAAATTGCTGTTCCGGTGATAGATCCTAATCCTGTTTCTTTATTAAAATCTGAATCATCATAGTTATTTCCTAAAGCGATAATACCAATAGTCATAAAGTTTTTAAATTCAACTGTGGTTAGAGCTCCACCTGTAATTTTCAGGTATTCAAGTTTACCTACTGGATCATCTGATGAGTCAAATGTAGTACTTATTAGGTTAATTTCAATTAAATTCAGTACAGTCAAATTAAATATTGTCGATGCTGGTTGATAAAAGTCAAGAGTAAAGGCAGTAAATGGTACAAATGGTGAAGGCCGTGGTAAACTTAAAAGTTTAACTGGTAAATTATTTTCCTCATTTTCATTTGGTTCCGCGTTAACTACAGGAAAAATACTTGCTAATATAAACAAAATAACTATTCCATTTGCTATAATTTTCTTCATTCAATAATTACCTCCTCTTAATATATATCAGTATATAATTAGTGATATATAAATTATATGACAATAATTCTCATATATTGGCGAAGATCTAGATAAAAACCAATTAATCATTTGTTTGATGATTATTTATAAAATATATCAATGACCCTTCTAAACAATTTAATAGCTCTTGTTTTTATTGATATACAGGTTGAGTAAATTAAATCAAAACAATAAACAAAATAACAAAGATTTGATTGTTTTTTTTACTTTGTTATTTTAATATATCTGAGAAGGAAGAGCAATACATTTAGCAAAAAGATATCAGTAAAAAGGCGCATATGAACCTTTAAAAAATTGTTGGTTATGCTGCAGGAATTATGTTATATAGGAATTTCTTTATGGGCAAGATACTTACTAAATCAATAGAACATATTTTTGAAAATTATGATTGATATCTAATTAATGATGTAATTCTTTCAAAAAAATTACATGTACCTGATGTCGATAAGAAAACTGCTGAAAAAAATTCCTAAATTTTAGCTTAAATTAATTAGTTTATTTAAAAACGGCTTTATTTCTAAATAGCTAATTATCACATATGAATAATTATTATATGTGATATTAAATATTCTTGAGGTTATTAGTTAACCATTTAGCAAATTTACATATTATAGGGTTGTCTTGCTGGAAAAAAATCAATACTAACGGGTATAGTAAATCTTGGGATTTTCTCTATGGGCATCCCATAGATCAATTTCGGAAGGAAAAATAAATAGGGTTTTTTAATTCCAATCCAATTATCATAATAATTTCTAAACCATAAGCTAAAAAGGGATTGGTGTTCAAATCCACTCACATTATTATTTATAAAATTATTTTTTGATATATAGTTGGCATCTGACCACCATTCAATTTCAACCCCACAAAATGTTCTGGATATCAAATTATTTTTTATTTGATTTTTATTTGAATTATAATCTATGACTATTCCGCGATGATAATTATCTGATATGTTGTTAAATTGAAATAGATTATTATTTGATTTTAAGGTCCAGATTGCTAGGCTATTATTGAAAATATTACAATGTTCTGTTGAACATTTATTGCAAAATGCAAAAACCATTGCCCAATCGGTTTTTGAAATGGATATATCTTTAATTTTAAAATTAGTGCAATTAACACAAATTAACTGGCCGACTTCCCATTTATCAATCAGTTTGTCCTTCTCATTTAAAAAATAGCATAATGGTTTTCCATTTACTGTATTATTTTCAATTTTATGTGTAAAATATTTTATTTTTAATTCAGGTCTTCCATCGTTTTCATAAGAGGTAAAGCCTATCCCATCTTCAATAAAAATATTATCTCTTAAAGTTAGGTTCGTAACTCTAACACCAGATATTCCAAGGCAGTTTTTTCTAAAAATATTTTCACAGATGATATTATTTGAACCAGTTACTCTTATCCCTGCCCTAAAAAAATTTATAAAATCATCAGTATCAAATCCTCCACCAACAATAGTAAAACCTTTAACGATTGCATTTTCAGAGGATAAATTTATAGTACAACCTTGGTTTTTACCATCGATAACAGTGTTTTGTTTATCTTCACCGATAAGATTGAGCCTTTTACTCAACTCGATATTTTCATCATATGTACCACTAAAAACATAAACTTTATCACCATCAGTTGCTACATTTATTGCGTCCTGAATATTTGTATAATTGCCAGGTCCACTACCACCAACATATAAAATTTTATTTTTTGAATTATTTATTAAAGAATCTAGATTGCAGTCAGTTGCTGTAACAATTGAAAAACTAGATATTAATAAAACCACTATTATTATTTCTATTGCGATCTTTCTCTTCATATTTCTACCAAGATTATATTTAATTCCTCTATTTAATATTTTTTTATAATATATTTCTTTTTGATAAAAAAATAATTCTTTTTTTTTTTATCTTTAATAAATAACAATAATTTAATATAAAGTTATTCACTTTTTTTAAATTAATTAAATCAAAAAACTAAATCCCTAAAATGTTTTTTCAGCATTGGATATGAATTTAAAATAGGTAAAAATAAATCCCAATGAACATCTTTGTTCAGTGTTTTTGATTCTAATACATCTATATCCTGTGGCAACCTGTCTTCATATAGATAGTTTGGTATAAAAGCCGGACGTCTATCTAATTCGAAGGAGGGTATTATTTGAGATGGATTAAAAATCAATATAATATATGGCAGTATTCTTGGTCTATTCCAAAAATTTCCTTCCCAATTATTTACTGATTCAGAGGCGACAATGTTAAAAATCCTCTTTTCAAAATAAAAATTATTATGTTTGATAATATTATCTGATGAGCTTGCTAACCAAATATTTCCTATACCGTTTTGAAAAGTATTTCTTGAAAATGTATTTTTATCACTATTTGCTAAAAATAAACCTCCACCAAGATTATAAATCACCTTATTTGCAAAGGAATTTCCTGTGATTGTATTATGGCTTGAGTTTACAATCATCAAACAAAAAAAGGTGTTATATGCGAAAAAATTACCAGAAATATAACAATTTTCTGATTCAAAAATTTCAATTCCAATAAAAACATTGCTAAAATAGGAATTCTTTATTGTGATATTATTGCATTTAT
>Ga0272442_10003510_pt1 | contig 21964 bp, 14 predicted proteins | sample SSMForm2O_FD_200262 | JGI IMG/M metagenome (GOLD analysis project Ga0272442, IMG submission 200262) | Marine sediment archaeal communities from Little Sippewissett salt marsh, Falmouth, MA, United States - SSM-Form-2O | ecosystem: Environmental > Aquatic > Marine > Wetlands > Sediment ... | reverse complement strand
ATTAAGTTCTATATCTTTAACTTCTGAAGCATCAACTGAAAATAGTAAAATTGGTAATAGTTTTAGAACAATTTTTGCAGCTGAACCAGTTATAACTATAAGTCATGAACCTGAAAATATAATAATTAATCCTAATGATGAAACGACAGAAATTACTATAAAAATATTTTATAATCTTACTGGAAGATATGTAAGATATCAAGAAAGTCGTTTAAGGCATAGAGTGATTCCTATTGAACTATCAATGGAAGAGCCACCTGAATGGTGTAATGTTGAAATCTTAAATGAGGATTTGAAAATAATAATTGGTGATGATCAACCACTAAATACAACCCTTAAAATAACAGTTACAGAAAAAGCACCAGCTTTTGAGCAATATGAAATTAAATTAAAAGCTTCAACTTGTGAAATTTGGGGATTATTCTTTTTAAGAGTATTTAATGGAGAAGCTGAACATGATATTCCAATTATGGCTGATTATTGGCCGCTTGTAACTGCTAATGCAAAAAATGGTAATTATGTGGAAATTGAACAAAAACAAACTGCTGATTTTGAAATAGAACTTGAAAATTTAGGTAATGGTCCTACATATGTAGAGTGTGAGATATTGAATTCGCCAAGTGGTTGGAGCACTAATATAGAGTCACGTGTTTCACTAGCATCAGCAGCAACTGGTTCAGGTAATACTAAACAGACTGTTCATTTAGTTATTAAGCCACCATCTAATTATGGTTATTCTAATAAAATTGGAAGTTTCAGAGTAAAATTTACTCCTAGTTATGTTGGACGACCTGGTTTATTAGGTCAGCCTGAGACCATAACTTTTACTGTTAAAAGTATGGGAAATGACTCACCCTTTGGTGGATTATTTAACATTGATACAACAACGATATTAATTATACTTTTAATAATTTTAATTATTTTAGTTGGTCTAGTATATCTAAAGATTAAAAAATAGAATTATTTCATTTTTCTCTTTTATTTTTTTACTGTCGAAGTTCGTCCTATAATAATTATATACTTAATTAATAATTTAAGATTTAAAAATTGGACCATAAAATTTATATAATAACAAGTTAAAATAAACTAAAAGGAATACAAATGAAAAAAATAGTTGTAATAGGGCTTATTATTATTCTTATATTTACAAATTTTTCAATAACTTCTGCATTTAAAGCTATTAATTACGATAATAAATTTAGTAAAAATATATTATATGTAGGTGGTAGTGGAGCTGGTAACTACAGCAGCATTCAAGAAGCGATTGATAATGCAAGTAATGGAGACACTGTTTTTGTGTTCAATGGGACATATTATGAAAATGTATTGATCAATAGATCCATAACTCTAACTGGTTATGACAAAGTAACTACAATAATTAATGGGACAAAAGGATATTATTGTATTTCTATTGAATCACAAGATGTAATAATAAATAATTTTACTATTAAAAATTCAAGAACACTAGGTGGTGTACGTAGAGGAATTAGAATTATAAAAAATTCTGACAACGCAAAGATTTTTGATTGTATTTTTACAGGAAACTGTTGGGATGGTATTTTTGTTCAAAATACCGAATATGTTACAATAGAAAAATGCGAATTTTTAGACAATCTTAATGGGATTTCACAATGGGATGCAAATTATTCCACCATACACAATTGTGATTTTGTAAACGATCAAGATAATATATATTTTCAAAGATCAGATAAAAATACAATTTCAAATTGTACAATGAAATCATCAATTTCTACTCATGGGAATCAGGGGATATATCTAATCTATTCAAGTTGGAATGTAATTTATAATTGTTCTATTACTGATATTGGAGAAGGTATCAGCCTATATACTGATTCATCTTTCAATACAATTGATGATTGTGATATAATTGATAGTGTTATGAGAGGTTTAGTAATATCGGGAAGCGTTTCAAATAAAATATTAAACTCAACAATTGCAACTAATGGAGAAAGTGGAATTGAATTCTTTGGAAAAGGCGGGGCTCCTTCAGCGGTAGATACAGAATACAATACAATTGATAACTGTGTTATTAACGGTAATAATGATTATGGCGTTTTGTATATGCCAAATTGCCATTACAACGAAATCATTAACTCTGAAATATCAAACAACATCGTAGGAGTAAACACCAGACCAAGCACTTATAATAATCGCATTTTCAATAATAAGTTCATAGATAACACCGAATATCAGGCATATGACGCCGGAAACAATATATGGAACGATAGTTACCCGCATGGTGGTAACTATTGGAGTGACTACCCAGGTGTTGACCAATATAATGGACCTGATCAAGATATCGTTGGTAGCGATGGAATAGGAGATATGCCATATGCAATCCCAGATGGACAACATGCTGACCACTATCCATTAGTAACACTTGATGAAGAAGATCCAGAAGTAAAAATTATCAAACCAATTAGTGGACTATATCTCTTTAATTTACGCCTAAGAAAATTCTTCTTACACCGTTTACCTTTAATAATTGGTCGAATAACTATTGAAGTAGATGCAAAAGATAATGACACAGGTATTAGAAATGTAGAATTTTATATTAATGGAAAACTTGAAGCAAATATTACATCAGAACCTTTTTCTTTTAAGTGGACAGGTAGAAGAATATTGAAACACAGACATACATTTAAGGTGGTTGCTTTTGATTTCGCTGGAAATAACGCATCCGATGAAATAACTGTTAGAAAGTATCTATAATCATGAAATTTTAATCCATTTTTTCACTGTCGAAGTTTGTCCTATAAACTATATAAATTATTTTTTTAATAATTATTTAACAATGTGATATGATGATAGCATTATTAAGGAAATATATTGTATTGGCAATTACTATTCTTTTTATTTCTACAATATTTAATCCAACTATTCAATGTAGCAATATAAACACAAATTATTCTTCTGAAAAAAATATACAGATATCTAATACTATTATAACGCAAAAAAATGGACTTGGATGAATTATAAGGATCTAGATTACAATTGTTCTAATCCTCTTGGTTATGACAAAATGAAAGAATTTGGAGATGAAGCATTTTTTGCTGAAAATCTTAATATTGTTGTTCTTAAAGATAATTTGTATGATTTTGCAAAGATTTAGTATATTAATAATACACACAGAAAAATTCTTTTAAAAGATATAGGCGAAGTTCACATGGGTAATTATTCTACTTTAAGTAACTTTTTAACTGCAGCAAAAAATATTTTCCAGCTGAGTGGTATTTGCTGTCTATAAGTGGCCATGGATATGGTTGGAAAGGTGCATGTATTGATCAGACAAATAACGGTTCAGTTTTTAGTATTAATGGATTTCAAAAAACATTGAAAGATGCAGGCCGTGTTGATATTATTTGTTTCAAAACTTGTTCAATGGTTGAGAAATTATTCATTTTTAGAACAGCATATGAATAAAAAACAATAATTATTCTCTATATTTCTTTTTCATTTTTAATTTCTTTTTTTTGTTTATTTTTTTCATATTATATAAGTGGTCTATAAAGTTTATATTATATAATTTTATTACGATTTTAAATTAAAGGGGACTATTATGAAAATTATTAAATCTGTAATTGCTGTATTATTTTGTATTATTCTATTGTTTACAACATTTTCAAATGCTATTATAATAAGCTCAAGTAAAGAGTCTGAAAAATTCTACTTATGGGCTATGAGTGATACTCATGGTATGGATTATTGGGATGATGAAGTAAGCTATGATGGCGTTGAGTGGTCTGGAAATCTTATTAGTGAAGATGTGGAAAGAATTGATTATGCGTTTATCGCAGGTGATGTTTTATTTGCTGGAGGTCATCATAGCCATTTTTCAAGTTATTTAAATGATACATGTAGCTGTATTATGCCAAACCGTGATATGACTGATTTTTGGAATGTTCCTGCAAATCAGCGTATCTGGGGTTTTTGTATGGGAAACCATGAGGAAATGCTCTATAATTGTAATGAAGCTGCAAAAGGTCTTGGTCTTGATTCCGGTATGAATTGGTATAACAATGAAGTTTTCATGGGGCACTCATATAATTATTCTGTTTTACGTGGAAATCTTCTTTTTATTTTCATGGGCGGAAATAGGGACAACCCTGAAGAGTATTCTTATAACCTGCCAACACCTGGTGATTTTTATTGGCTTGAAGATCAAGTGCAATGGGCAGATGAAAATAATGTTAATGTAGTTATTGTTACTCATTCACAGATTTATAACTCAAGTAACTCTTTTTGTTTGCCATCGACTTATAATAATCATGATGTGTATTATGATGTTCAAGATAATGTTTGGAAGAATTGTACTGAGCATACCAATCGTTATTGTGATTTTGATGATCCATGGCCAGGTAATTCACGTTGGGAGGAATGTGATGATTACTGGAATCTAATAGAGGATTATCAAAACGTTAATCTATGGTTCAATGGTCATACTCATACAAATGCTGGTTTTCTTAATCCTCCACCACATGAACATGCCGGGTGGGATACAACACTTGGCGTAGAGCGTGATATTCAAAAAAGCCCGTATTGTACTTTTGTAAACCTTGGAGCAATATATGCGTTTGGTTTTCCCTGGAGTAATAGTAGAGTTTTGATTTTTTCAGATGATAGTTCGGATGTTAAGTTCAAATGTTTTGATCATCAAGAACACAGCTATGGTCATGACACAGGATGGATGAGCTCAAGCCAAGATATAATAATTACAGAATGCTTGAAATATCCATTTAACCCTGATTATGAGCCAAATATGCTACTTGCAGATGCAAATGGACCATATTTTGGAGAAATTGGTCAAAACATAGAAATATCAGCAGATGCAACAGGTGGAATGCCAATTTACTCATTTGATTGGGATCTAGATGATGATGGAGCATTTGATGATGCAACCGGTCAGACAATTACATGGTCATGGACAGCAGATGGGATCTATCCTGTAAATCTTAGAGTTACAGATCAGAATAATGATTTTGCATATGATGCCGGACAAGTAATCATTGGAAATGCGCCGCCAAATTCTCCTGAAAAACCAACTGGTCCGTCATCAGGTGAAATGGGAACAAAATATGAATATCAATCAAAAACAGATGATGTTGACGGTGATGATATCTTTTATCTATTTAGTTGGGGAGACAGCACAACAACAGATTGGCTTGGCCCATTTAAATCAGGTGATGTTTGTAAAACTTCACATGTTTGGGATGGAAATGGTGCCTATGTTATAAAGGTTAAAGCAAGAGATGAACTCGGTCTTGAAAGTGCTTGGTCAGAGCCGTTACCCGTGATTATGCCAAGAAATAGAGGATTACCCGTTTTTCATATTTTAAAATTCTTTGAAAAATTATTATTGAATTGGATACAGTTTTTCTAAATTTTTAGTGTCTCATATTCCAAATGGTCCCCACACCATTTATATCAACATTATGAGACCCATCTTCATCAGTCCAACTAAGTTTACCAGTTACTAGGTTTCTTCCGATTTTCATACCAACATAGGTTGGGAATTTCCAGGTTTTATCATATGTGTTTTCTGATAAAATATTCATATTAAGTGAAATATCATAGGTTTTTAACAAAAACTGTGAAAGAGTTTTTGGTTCAGCTGTCACATTTATCTCAGTTGGCATCTTTAACAATAGGAATAAATTATCTGATTTGGTAATTTCTATCTTGGTGTCTTCTAATCTGGTCAATGTATCACCTTGATCAGTTGTTATTAGAACTGTTGACCAGGGATTATATTTAACTGTTTTTGTTGGAGTGATCTGGCCAAATAAATAATAATTACTATAGTAAATATTCCAGCCGTTGTCAAGGGTCATATGACACCAGTCCCATCCTTTGACTGCTAGTTTTAATAACCCGCCTGACCAAGAATGCTGATGGTGTCCTATTCCTTTTACATTGTATGTTGATCCATCAATTGTTACATTTCCTTTAACTTCACAGCCTAAAAAGATGTATTCAGCAATTTTTCCTGCTCCTTTATCCAATAATCTATTGCTATGTATCCACATTGGTGAATTTGGTGAAAAAAAGTCTAAATCCAAAATTATCTTGTGCGCATTATCAATATCTTTGTCTTCTGCATGAACATGCCAATTAGGAGCCATACCTTGTGCCCAGGAGTCTTCATATCTAATATCAATACCTGGTGATGTTGCCTGAAGTGTAGGTTTGAATATAATTCCTCCGCCTCGTCTTTTATTTATCATTCCACCATATTCTTTTCCATCAGGACTATGCAGTGTTACAACAAGCACATCTGGTTTTAGTGTTCCAAATAGATCTCCTAAAGCCATATGATTAAAACTAATACTAGCAGTCCAACCAGCTAGTTCACTATCTTCATCAAAAACAACAGTAAAATACCACCATTCCCTAGAAATAAGTAGTTTATGATAATGAGCTCCTTCATCTTCAGGTGAAACAGCTCTCTCATTTCCAATTATCAAAGAACTTGGAGGCTTTAAGACAAGAGTAAATGTAGCACTAATAAGCTGTTTACCAGTAGGACGATATCTCAAAGTAATAGTTCCTTTACAATCAGTAAGTATGTCTCCAACTTCTACATAGGTTCCAAGATATGACCTTGTGCATGAACCCATTATATCAATTTTAGCCCATAAAACATCATCAGAAACAGATTCAACAATTAATTTTTTATTTTCATCATCAACAACAAATTTTATATCTGGTGTTTCTTCTTTTGGACGAAACGGACTCTCATAATCGATTTTTAATACAACTACTCCTGCTATTATTATCAGAGCAATTATTATTATCGCATCGATTTTTTTGAGTTTGTATTTCATGTCCAAACCAGCTTATAATATACTTTTATATAAATATTTGTCTTTATTATATTAATAAACCTTACTATACAAGTGTTATCAGAATTGAAAAAAACTAATTTTTTTGAAATATTCTCTAACTTCTTGTTTGGAAAGCAGAATCAAAAAATATTATAAAAATTATAGGTCATTACTTAAACAGAATAAATATATGATATATGGGGATTTTCAAAAATGGGATTGGATAAACAACCATCTAGACTGGTTCTGGAAGATGGTTCTATTTTTCAAGGTTTTAACTTTGGTGCTAAAAAACCAATTAATGGAGAAGTTGTTTTTAACACAGGTATGGTTGGTTATCCTGAAAGCCTAACTGACCCCTCATATCATGGTCAAATATTGGTTTTAACCTATCCTCTAATTGGTAACTATGGAATACCAGGAAAAGATAAAGAAGATAATTTATTGAAATATTTTGAATCAGAAAAAATTCAAGTACAGGGTCTTATTATTTCGGATTACTCTGATAAATACTCTCATTGGAATGCAAAAAAATCATTATCAGATTGGATGAAAGAACACAACATCCCTGGAATATATAATGTGGATACCCGTGAGCTTACTAAAAAACTACGAAAAAAAGGTACAATGCTTGGAAAAATTGTCTACAAAAATGAAAAAATAAATTTTTCTGATCCAAACAAAAGAAATCTTGCAGCAGAAGTGAGTATCACTAAACCTATTATTTATAAAAAGGGGAAGAAAAGAATCATCGTTGTTGATTGTGGGGTAAAAAACAATATCATACGAGCTTTTCTAAAAAGGAACTACACTGTTGTTAGAGTCCCTTGGAATTATGATTTCTTAAGTGAAAAAACAGATGGAATAGTAATTTCAAATGGACCTGGTGATCCAAAAAAATGTAAGACAACAATTGAAAATGTTAAACAAGCAATTTCTAAAAATATACCAACTCTGGGAATTTGTCTCGGTTCCCAAATTCTTGCCCTAGCAGCTGGTGCCAATACATATAAATTAAAATTCGGTCATAGAGGTCAAAACCAACCATGTGTTGATACAGGGACAAATAGGTGTTATATTTCTTCTCAAAATCATGGATATGCAGTTGATGCACAAACCCTTCCACAGGATTGGCGTGAATGGTTTTATAATAACAATGATGGGACAAACGAAGGAATCATACATATTTCAAAACCATTTTTTGGAGCGCAGTTTCATCCTGAGGCATCCCCCGGTCCAGATGATACAGAGTTTTTATTTGATATGTTTATCAGGTCGATGAGATGATCAACAGTAAAAAAATGAAGGTTAAAAAAGTCCTAATTCTGGGCTCTGGTGCAATTAGAATAGGTCAAGCCGGCGAGTTTGATTACTCCGGCAGCCAGGCAATAAAAGCACTAAAAGAAGAAGGAGTAAAAACAGTTCTGGTAAATCCAAATATTGCAACAATACAGACATCTGATTACTTGGCTGATAAAGTATATTTTTTACCACTTAACGCTTTTTTTGTTGAAAAGGTTATTAAAAAAGAAAAACCCGATGGTATACTGCTTAGTTTTGGTGGTCAAACTGCACTAAATGTAGGTGTAAAACTTGCTGAAACTGGTGTTTTGAAAAAATATAAAGTAAAAGTTCTTGGAACTACTATTAAATCAATTCTTGAAACTGAAGACCGTGATCTTTTTGTAAAAAAAATAGAAGAAATAGGTCTAAAATGTCCAAAAAGTAAGGCTGTTACTAGTGTTAACCAAGCAATCAAAGTTGCAGAAAAACTAGGATATCCTGTGATGTGCAGGATTGCCTATGCTCTTGGCGGCCTTGGTTCAGGAGTTGCTCATAATAAAAAACAACTAGTTGACATTACCCAGAAGGCTTTTTCATTTACCAAGCAAATTCTTATAGAGGAATACTGTGGTGGTTGGAAAGAACTTGAATATGAGGTTGTAAGAGACCAATATGACAACTGTATAGTAGTTTGTTCTATGGAAAACATGGATCCTATGGGAATTCACACTGGTGAAAGCATAGTTGTTGCACCCGTCCAGACGCTATCTGCATCAGAGAACTTCAAACTACGAGCTATATCAATAAAGGTAATTCGACATCTAGGAATTATTGGTGAGTGCAACATACAATTTGCCCTTGACCCGAATTCTGAAGATTACAGAATTATTGAGGTAAATGCCAGACTAAGCCGAAGCTCTGCACTTGCCTCAAAAGCAACAGGTTATCCACTTGCTTTTATTGCAGCAAAACTGGTTCTAGGTCATAGCCTTATTCAGGTTGAAAACATAATTACAAAAGAGACATCAGCATGTTTTGAACCAGCATTAGATTATATTGTAGTTAAGTTTCCACGTTGGGACCTGCAAAAATTCAAAAAAGCGAGTCTTAAGCTGGGATCTGAAATGAAATCAGTCGGTGAAGTAATGGCGATAGCCAGATCTTTTGAAGAAGGCTTGCAGAAATCAATCAGAATGCTTGATGTAGGAATGAACGGGCTTGTTTGCAACAAGCTAAGATTCAATGACTTGGATAAAGAGCTAAAAGAGCCTACCGATAAAAGAATATTTGCAATCGCTGAAGCCATCAAAAAGGGATATTCAATTGAAAAAATCTATAATCTGTCAAAGGTAACACCTTGGTACATTTACAAGATAAAAAACATAGTTGAAATTGAAAAAAATCTTAGAAGAAAAAAGCTAAATGAAATACCAAAACAATTGTTTAAGGATGCTAAACAAAAAGGTTTTTCAGACAGACAAATAGCAATTCTTATAAAAAAATCTGAACATGATGTGAGAAAAAGAAGAAAAAAACTTAGAATAACCCCTGTTGTAAAACAAATTGATACACTTGCAGCAGAGTATCCAGCTAAAACCAATTATTTGTATATGACCTATAATGGATATGCTGATGATCTAGAGTTCAAGAGTAAAAACCAAGTAATTGTTCTTGGAGGCGGGGCTTATAGAATTGGATCATCAGTTGAATTTGACTGGTGCTGTGTTAACTCAGTAGCAAGTCTAAATTCAATGAAATATAGATCAATAATGATTAACTGCAACCCTGAAACAGTCAGTACAGACTATGATATCTGTGACAAGCTGTATTTTGATGAGCTTTCTTTTGAAAGAGTAATGGATATCTGTGAAAAGGAAAATCCCTTAGGTGTAATTGTATCAATGGGTGGACAAATTCCAAATAATCTAGTCCTACCACTATCAAATGCTGGAGTAAAAATACTGGGAACTACTCCAAAAGATATAGATAACGCAGAGGATAGACATAAATTTTCTCAACTCTTAGATGAGTTAAAAATTGATCAACCTGAATGGAAAGAGCTATCTAGTTTAGAAGCAGCTGAAAATTTTGCTGACGAAGTTGGTTATCCAGTGATAATTAGGCCAAGCTATGTTCTAAGTGGTGCTGCTATGAGCATAGCTCTAAGTCGAAAAGAGCTAAGAAAATATCTTAAAAAAGCAAGTGAAATTGGAAAAGAGCATCCTGTAGTTGTTAGCAAGTTTATAACAGGTGCAAAAGAAATTGAAATTGATGCTGTTGCAAAAAAAGGAAAACTGTTCTGTTATGCAATATCTGAGCATGTGGAAAACGCAGGAGTTCACTCTGGTGATGCAACAATGGTGCTGCCACCTCAACGCACTTATTTGGAGACAATGCGTAGAATAAAAATAATTGCAAAACAAATTGCTAAATCCCTGAATATAACTGGTCCATTTAATATCCAATTCATTGCAAAGGACAATGATGTAAAAGTTATAGAATGTAATTTACGCGCATCAAGGAGTTTTCCGTTTGTTTCAAAAGTTTTTAAAATCAATTTCATTGATCTAGCGACAAAAAACATTATGGGTAAACGAATAAATCCTATTGATAGGTCAAGCTTTGACTTGGACTATGTAGGTGTAAAAGCTCCACAGTTTTCATTTACTAGACTTAAGGGCTCAGACCCTGTTCTTGGCGTTGAGATGGCATCAACAGGGGAGGTTGCCTGTATCGGTGATGATTTTAATGAGGCATACTTGAAAAGTCTTATTTCTGTAGGATTTGACTTACCTAAAAAAACTATACTATTATCAACAGGTCCTCTAGAGAGTAAAACAGAGTTTTTGAATAGCACTAAAGTCTTAGAAAAACTTGGTTATAAATTCTATGCAACAAAGGGAACTGCAGATTTCATGAAGAATAATGGTGTTAAAGCTGATGTTTTATACTGGCCACTTGAGGAAAAAGAACCTAATACTTTGTCCTATATAGCTGATAAGAAAATTGATCTGGTAATCAATATTCCAAAAAATATTGAAAAACAAGAGCTTGATAATGATTATCTTATAAGAAGAAAGGCTATTGATTTTGATGTTCCGCTAATTACTAATTTACAGCTTGCTAAAAGATTTGTAGAATCAATCAATAGAATTTCAATTGAGGGTTTTAAAATAAAAAGCTGGGATGAATATAATTAATATTTTATTGATAATTTTACCTTTAGTTGTGTAGATGGACTATGACCTGTATATGCATATGTCTATTCATCTGCGAAAAAGGGACTTAAAAGACGTTTTTATTTTAATATTATAACAATGATTGGGAAGGGATGAAGCCCCAACTTTTAAGTTTAGAGTTTACCCATCCAATTACCCCCTCTAAATCACCTCTTCTCCCTCCCATGATTTTGTTTTTCTCCTGTTAAGTGGTGTTTTACAGTAAATTGACATTATGTCATTTTGAACAAATTTACTAAAAACATTTAAATAGTATTATTAACAGAGTATAACATAGAAAAAGGTGGTGATTAAACAAATGAAAATCGTCAGCGAAGTCAGAACCCAACAAGAACTCAATGAACTTAAGTCCACTATGGAAATATTCATTGTTACAAACAGGGTCAGACAATTAGCGGCAAACGCCTAGAACCCCTTCCCCCTTTTTCATTCCCTTCTCTTAATCTTTTTTTATTGAAATATAATATTTTCTAAAACCTATTCTTATAAATAAAAAGTTAGGATATAGGTTTATAAATGAAGCCAAATAGACCTATAATAGATACTTCCATTTTAAATCATTCTTTACAAAATATAGTAAAAGGAACTAGCTTGGTATTAGTCGGTACTATATTACTTTATTTTTTCGTCTTTATTGCAGGAGTTTTAATTGCTAGAAACTGGACAGAAAACTATGTAGGAGTTCTTTCTTTAGCTTATTCAATTTTTACAATATGTGTTACTATTAGCACAATGGGATTTGCAAAAGGATTAGTATATTATATTTCTCGCAGTCGAAGTAAAAATGAATTAAATAAATTACCTGACTATATCATCACTTCAATTGTTGTTAGTATTACTATTAGTATAATTTTAGCTTTATCTTTATTTTTCTCTTCAGAAATACTTGCAAAAAAAGTATTTAATGAAATATTAATAATAGAGCCATTAAAAATATTTGCAATAGCTCTCCCATTTTTTGTATTAAATATAATAATTGCTTCAATTTTTAGAGGATTTGAAAAAATAAGACCTTATGTTTATTTCAAATATATATTAGAAGGCGCACTTTTCCCGATTTTTTATGGAATCATTATTTTTCTTGATTTAGATTTCATTTATGTTTTTTATTCATATCTTTTAGTTGGAATTATTGTTACATTATGTCTAGTTATTTATGCATTAAAAAAATTACCAAAAACCTTTAGATATTCTATAAAATCAATTTTTAGCCCTACTTCAAAAGATTTAATTTTTTATTCTATACCACTTTTTGCCGCAGCAATATTACATCTTATTACAACTTGGACTAGCACTCTAATGCTTGGAACCTTTAAGGGTACGGCAGAAGTTGGTTTTTATCACGTGGCAAGTCCTTTTGCAGTTTTTATTGCCTTTCCCTATGGTGCTTTAGCAATAACCTTTGTACCAGTTTTTTCAGGCTTATATGCTAAAGAAAAATTTGATGAGATTAGAAGCAATTATCTAATTTTAACCAAATGGATTTGCTTGTTAACATTACCAATATTTTTAATATTATTTCTTTTCCCTGAGTTGACATTAACTGTATTTGTCGGATCAAATTATCTTCCATCTGCAGATGCATTAAGAATTCTATCTGTAATTTTTATTTTTATGAATTTTGCTGGTGCATGTGGCTCAGCACTTGTTGCTATGGGGAAATCACGATTCATTATGTTTTCTACTTTAGTTGGAGCAGTTCTTGGGATAATTCTAAATTATGAGTTAATCCAAATCTATGGATTTATAGGTGCAGCAATAGGTATAAGCGGAACATATTTTTTTATTACTTTAGCAAATGCTTTGAAACTATTTATTTCATATAAAATCAAACCTTTTAACTTGAATCTATTAAAACCAGCAGTGCTTTTGATAGTCTTGATAATGCCAATATATTTTTTTACAAGACAAATTTTGCCCTATAATTTCGGGTCATTAGTTCTTTTATTTTTACTATTCTGTGGGGTATTAATTTTATCAGTTTTATTGACTAAAAGTATAGATAAAGAAGATTTAGAAATGTTAGTAGGTTTGGAAAGAAAAACTGGGATAAAAACAACTTGGCTAAGGAACTTTTTAAGTAAATTTGTATAATTTATAATAATCTTTGGTGTCGATGTTTGTCCTATAAATTATATATAAATTATTTGCAGCTTTTATGACATTTTTTCCATCCATATCGGGGTTAAAACTTCTTTTTTTTAGAAGTATAATAATCTAAATAAAAGCATTAAAAGAGGATGGTTTTGTAAGAAACTTTGAAATGGTGTAATATTTTTTGGTCTTTCTCTTGACATCTTTACTGGAAGCGGGTCTGACCATGGGCTTTCATCACCAAATGAATCCTTTGTTTTAACTTTCAACTCATAATTTCCAAACATGGTCCATCTATATTTAAGACTTAATTCTTCACCCGAGTCAAATGGTCCAAGCCATTCAAGATCGGATCCATCATCCCAATCAACCATATACCATATATCATTGTCATTTGAGTCTGTAGTTGAAAAACTATATTCATAAGGAATACCAATAGTCCCGGGGGTTTGGCCTGTAACAGTTGGTTTGTTTGGAGGATTGTTTGTTTCTTGTACCCATACACTTGTTGTCTTTGTAGCCATATTGTTTTCACTGTCTGTAAGAGTCAATGTAACAGTATATTTTCCTTCTTGCAAATACGTATGGCTTGTTGTAATTCCATTACCAGCATGTCCATCTCCAAAATCCCATTGGAAGTCACTTATATCAGCTTCAACACCAATGCTATTACTTGCATCAAACCGTGTTTCTTCACCTAGAATTGTTCCATATGACCCACCTGTTTCAACAACTGGTGCCCAATTAAAACTGTCGGCATCATAATCTGGAGAAATAATCGAGCAAATATCAATATTCAAACTGTTATATTCGATATTGAAAAAGCCATTATAGCCCCAGTTTTCACCCCAGCTGTTTTTAATAATCCAATACCCACCGTTATTAATACTGGGATCATCCTTCCAACCTACTATCATAACAACATGGTTATAAGCTAGGACTTTTCTGAAATCCTTATAATATGCATCAGGATTTTTATTTAAAGCACCCCAAATTTTTAAAAAATCTGTGGCCCTTATATGAGTTATTACTGGCCCTGTTTCCATAACCTGGGTTTTAATTGCTTGTCTATCTTCAGCAGAACCATCTGATGTCCAGGAGCTAAAATCAAATAATGGGACTAATTTTTCTTCCCAATCAGTGCATTTATCACTACATGGGATATCATCATCAGCTTGATATTGCATGCAGGATTCAAAAATAACACCATTACAGTTATTTCCTTCAGATGTTGTCTTTTTAATCAAATCAAGAGCACGATAAGAGTTACCACCACGACAACTCCCTGCGCCAGGTAAACAAGATAGAATGTATTGCTCAGATAGATCAGGATTAAAATCAGCACAGTCCTCTCTTATTTTAATTATGCTTTCTAAAACACTCATTGCTCCAAAAGCCCAGCAGCTACCACAGCTGCCTTGATGTTTTGCAGGTGTTGTCCAGTCTTTTCCATTGTAATCTGCCCAGCTGAACTCATCTGGTGTATTTTGTGCAACAGGTTTAAAAGATGTATTATCTAAATACGATAGATCCGGAGGGTTTTGCATAACCACATAATTTTGTTCAAAATAATCATTACTTTCTTCTGAACAATTAAAATCGTTGTCTTTTTGATTTATTTGAATAATATTTATTGAACTAGTCGATGGTAAAAAGGTTATAAAAAACAGCATACAGATCATTAAACATATTATTTTTTCCTTCATTTTTTTTGTCTCCCAAAAATTTGATTTATATATTCATATAAAACTTAAATATTTTTATTAGCCATTGAAAATTTACCCAAAATGGTAAATCAAATATTCTATTTCTAGCCTTTTTTTCAACAGTAACCTGTAAGCTTTCTATATCGCTTTCTTCGCCGTAAGGATCTCTAACTTTAGCCTCTATTGTAAATGAACCATCAACTGTCCATTGATGACTGAGAGTTACTTCTTCATCTGAGTTGTAAGGTCCAATCCATTCTTCGATATTTCCATCGCCCCATTTGATATAATACTCGAGGTCATCTGTATCTGGATCTGAGGCTTTGAAATCATAGTCTCCTGTTTCTCCAACTTTTAAATTTCTTGGACCATCAATTGTTGGTTTATTAGGAGCTTCGTTAAGCCTTACAAGCTCTATATCTAAAATCTCAGCGCTATCACCTGTAACAGTCACTTCATGTGTCTGCGTATGATAATTTTCATATGAAAACTCAAGGTTATATGTTCCAGGTGGAAGAATCATTTCGTATCGTCCAAATCTTGGTTCATTATAATATCCTTCCTCATTTGAAAAACTAACATCAATATTTATTGGCATAACTAAGGGCTCGCCAGAAATTGAATCAACTATTTTTCCACTAATTGATATTGGTCTTTCAAGCATCCATAATATACTTGGCCAAACCTGTGTTGCTTCAGCTTCTGCGCTAGCATAACTTGGCTGAAACTCTACATGTGTTTCCATAAGATTTGCATACGTTCCTCTTTTCCAGATCTGCCATTGGTATTCTTCACCTTCTGCACTGGCCAATCTTATAGAACCACCATAACCAGCAGCACTTGATAGACTTACAGCTTCAGATTGAAAGAAACTAGAAAAAGGATGAGAGTGACAACAATAACCATATAATACTTCCCGTCCATAAGAATGAAAATCAATTACTTTTACAAAATGCCTATCATCTGAAAATGCTATCATTGTTTGAGTCTCAACTTCCGATGCAGGACTTGTTCCTTTATAAGTTTCTGAATAAGGATCAGTGCTACCAGAGCAGCCTGAACTCCATCCAAATGGATAATTACGATTCAAATCTACTCCATCTGGCGGATTACGGTTTTTACGCCACCAGTTATCAACATAATAACAATATTCATAACCATCAGGGTTCCAAACAGGTACAATCCATATTTCATAATCATCAACAGCAGATGTAATACTTGGATCATTACCATATTCTGTTGTGAATTGCTCTATTGCATATAGCGCAATTACAGGTGTTGATATTTCACGTGCATGATGACAACTTACTAGTAAAAAATTCGACTCATTTTCATCTTCTTCAACATTATCAGATATCTTCATAGCAAAAATATGACGATCCTCATATGTTGGAGACATTTCATATGTATCTGTTAGATCATAAACCTTACAAATTTCAGGATAATCAAGCTGAGTATTAATCATTGATTCAAAAATATCTGAATAATCCTGATAACCTGGTGGGACAAAGGTGTTTTGTGGATCATTAATCCATTCCTCTTGGATTTCAACAAAAGGTCTTCCTTTTGACAGAATTTCTATTTCAAAACCTTGATCTTCTAAAATGACCAGTTCATGAGGAGAGACAATCATTTCAAAAGAACCTTGAGATATAGTATTATACATTACATCAAAACCATTTGATAATAAGTTAGATGCAACAGATTCTGCATTATCATTATATATCACAATATAACTGGATGTCTCGATATCATCTTTTATAGATAAATTATTTGTTTTTCCAATAGCTGCAACAGATATGCTTGTTATTAAAAAAACCATACTTACTAAAACTGTTAAAATTTTATTTTTCATAAATAACCTCCAAATCAAAAACAATATCTCTTAACGATATTTAAAATTAACATATGTTAATATATAAAAAGATTAAAAGAGAACGTTAATAATAGAGAATTTGATTACAGAAAAAACTATCTTGGGGGTAGAAAATTGGTTGAGAAAGGTGATATCGAAACAATTTTTTCAAAACAACTAGGTTGGATCAAAGATAAAGATTTGAAAGATAAAGTTATACAAATATGGCAGGAAGCAGCAAAAAGAGGCAAATGGGATAATATCGAAGATGCACCATTTACACTACTAATTGAAGACTCAGGAAAACTTACTGATCATACAAAAAGAATTACAAATTTGGCAAAAGCAGTTTTTGATCAAAGAACTGAAAATTTGAATTTAGATTATTTAATTGCAGGTGCACTTTTGCACGATGTAGGTAAACTCTTAGAGTATGATAAAAAAGATGGAAAATATGTAAAAGGCGATTATGGTAAAAAATTCCGCCACCCAGTATCAGGTGCTCTACTTGCAAAAGAGTTTGGCCTTAACGATGTAATAATTCTGATAATTTATGGTCATTCACATGAAGGAGATAATCTAAAAAGATCCCCTGAAGGAGTAATTGTAAATCATTGTGATTTCATAGATTTTGAAATCCATAAGGCTTTGTTGTGAGTATTATGAGAGTTGAAAACTCTAAAGGAAGAATAATTGAAACAGATATCGCTGGAAAAACCTATAAACCATTTTCTGGTGCACATAAACATACTTATTCATCTAAGGTTACAGATCTTTCTGATGCACTAAAAAAATGCGGTCTGAAAGAAGGAATGACAGTTTCTTTTCATCATCAACTTCGTAATGGTGATTATGTAATTAACCAAACATTAGAATCAATTAAGAATCTTGGAATTAAAAACATTATGATGGCACAAACTGCAATGTTTAATGTGCATAACCCTGTTATTGATTTTATTAAAGAAGGTATTGTAAATCGAATAGAGGGAAGTATCAATGGCGTTGTTGGAGATTATATATCAAGAAACCCTCTAAATTTTCCTGTTGTTTTACGCTCGCATGGTGGACGTTGGGCGGCTGTAAAAACAGGGGAGCTACATGTTGATATTGCAGTAATTGCAGCATCTGCAGCTGATGAGCGAGGAAATGCAACAGGCATTATTGGTGAAAGCGCATTTGGTCCTATATCTTACTCACAAGTAGATGCAATGCATGCAGATAAAGTAATAATTGTATCTGATAACATTGTAGATTATCCTCTCAAATTTCAAGAAATGCAAGAAAGACATGTAGATGTTGTAGCCCAAGTTGATAATATAGGAGATCCAAAAAATATAATGTCAGGAACCACTAAAATCACAGAAGATCCAATGAAACTTAAAATCGCTCATGACTGTGTTGATCTAATGGATGCAGCAGGATACATCAAAGATGGAATGATCTTCCAGTCAGGCGCAGGAGGAATATCACTTGCAGCTATGAAATACCTTGATGATAGACTTGAAGAAAAAGATGTGGTCGCATCAACAGCAACTGGCGGGCTTACAAAACTTATATGTGATATTTACCAAAAAGGCAGAGTAAAAAAAATATATTACTCACAGGTTTTTGATGACTACTCTGTAAAATTTATACAAAATGATCTAGGAATGCCAGCTGACATAGGCCATTATGCAGATCCTACATCAAAAGGTAGAACCATTGATGGACTTGACACAGTAGTTCTAGGTGCAACAGAGGTAGATATTGATTTTAACGTAAATGTAAATACGCACTCTGATGGAAGAATGCTTCATGGAATAGGTGGTCATCAAGATACAGCAGCCGGCTCATCCCTTTGCATTATTACATGTCCAGTTTTTAGAAAAGAAAACCCGATTGTAAGAGAAAAAGTAACAACCATTACAACACCAGGTGATGTAGTGGATGCAATAGTAACTGATAAGGGTATTGCGATTAACCCAAAAAGAACGGATATACTTGAAAAAGTAAAAGGAAATCTAAATATTGTTCCAATAGAAGATTTGAAAGATATGGCTTATGAAGCAACTGGTGGTACTCAAGAACTTGAATTTGAAGACCGAATAGTTGGTTGCACTAAATGGTTTGATGGAACCATTCTTGATATTATTAAAAAAGTAAAGGGGCTTGATTAATTATGAAATGGACTACAAAAATTACAAAAGTAGAACCAAATCATCTTGTAACCAAAGGTTACAGACAAGAAGACCTAATTGGAAACATTCCTTTTTCACATGTGGTATACCTTCTATTAAAAGGAGAATTACCAAGTAAAGAACATGGAAAAATGATAGATGCAATACTTACTGCATGTATTGATCATGGAGTAACGCCACCAACAGCTATGGCATCCCGAGTTGTTGCATCAGGAGGCGTTCCACTTCCAACAGCAGTTGCTGCTGGAGTATTATCTATTGGTGATGCTCATGGCGGAGCAATAGAAAAAGGTGCTAAGTTTTTACAAGAAGGAATCAAACGGATGAAAAAAGAAGGAAAAACAATTGATGAAATCGCCAAAATCCTTGTTTCTGAAAGCCGTGAGCAGAAAAAACGCATACTAGGTTTTGGACATAGGGTTCATACTGCTGATCCAAGAACAAAAAAACTCTTCAGCCTTGCAGATGAATTAGATATATCTGGTGAATGTATTGCACTTAGCAAGGCAATTGAAAAAGAGCTCGAATCTCAAACTGGTAAAAAGCTACCAATTAATGTTGATGGTGCAATAGCAGCAATATCTTCAGATATGGGCTTTGACTGGAGACTTGGTAAAGGATTCTTTTTACTAGGGCGTGTTGCAGGGCTCACTGCTCATGTTTACGAAGAACAAACCGAGCAGAAAGCTATGCGTAAAATGTTTGAAGTTGACTGTAAATATGATGGTCCAGAAGAAAAAGACTTACCATAAAGAGGTGATATTTTGGGAAAAACAATGATTCAGAAGATTTTTGAAAACCATTCAGACCAAGAAGCTATTGTTGGAAATATAATAGATATAGTTATTGACGTTCGAGTTGCACGTGATTTTGGTGGAGCAAATGTTGTAAAAAACCTAGAAGAAAATGGACTTAATATTAATGACGTTAAAAAAACATTTTTCACATTTGACTGCAATCCAGGCGGTTGTGACCAGAAATATGCTGCAAATCAACATATCTGCCGTCTTTTTGCACGAAAAAACGGTATTAAAGTATTTGATATAGATGCAGGAATCGGCACTCATCTAGTAATTGATGAGTGTATCGCAAAACCTGGTGGAACCATAATTTCTACTGATTCACATGCAAACATTTTGGGTGCAATTGGTGCATTTGGACAAGGAATGGGTGACAAAGATATAGCTCATGCTTTTGCACATGGTAAAGTATGGTTCAAAGTCCCGCCATCTGTTAAAATCTTTCTAAAAGGAATGCCATCTGAACTTGTATCTCCAAAAGATGTAGTTTTAAAAATGTTACAAGACCTAGGTGCAAATGGCTTACTGGGATATGCTGCTGAAATATATGGTGAATATATAGACGGTTTATCTTTAGACGGTCGAATTACAATTGCATCAATGACAACAGAGATGGGTGGCCTAATACTGTTATTTCCAAATGATGAAGTGAAGGCAGACTCTGATGCAGAATATGAAAAAACAATAGAAGTTGACATAAATAATTTACAACCAATGATAGCCAGACCGGGCCATCCGGAGGATACAGTAAATGTTTCAGAAATATCTGGTGCAAAGGTTGACTCAGGTTTTATTGGTTCATGCACAAATGGCAGGATGGAGGATATGCGAGCTGTTGCAAAAGTTTTGAAAGGTCATAAAATTGCACCAGGCCGCGTCCTCAAAATTGTACCATCAACAAATAGCATTTGGAAAGCTTGCTTGAGTGAAGGTTTGATTGAAATATTCAAAGAAGCAGGAGCATTAATAGGCTCTGCTGGATGTGCGGGTTGTGCAGCCGGTCAAATAGGGCAAACAGGAGAAGGAGAAGTAGCTGTTTCATCTGGTAATAGAAACTATGTTGGAAAACAAGGAAAAGGAGATACATATTTGGCAAGCCCTGAAACAGTTGCTGCATCACTTGTTGCAGGTTATATTACAACAAAAGATAAATTACCAGATAAGCCAGAGAGCGTTTCAATTCCAAAGTCAACAAAAAAAGAAATCAAAGAATCACCAAAAACAGAGGCGCCATTAATTGTTGAAGGTCGTGCATGGGTGATTCAAAAAGACAATATTGATACTGATATGATTTATCATAACCGATATCTAACAATTACTGATATCAAAGAAATGGGGCAATACACATTTGACAACTTGAAAGGATTTGAGGATTTTTCAAAAAAAGCAAAGCCTGGTGACATTGTTATTACTGCTAAAAACTTTGGAGCAGGTAGCTCAAGACAGCAAGCAGTTGATTGTTTCAAGTCACTTGGAATTTCAGCTATAGTTGCAGAGTCTTTTGGATCAATTTATGAGAGAAATGCAATTAATAACGCAATGCCAATTCTGGTTGCAGAGGATGTTTCTATAAAAGTAAAAGATGGTGATGAAATATCAATTGATTTCACAACAGGAGAGCTAGTTGATAAAACACTTGGTAAAACATTTCAGATTAAGCCTTTTTCAAAATCTCAACTTGAAATCTACAAACGGGGTGGCTTACTATAATTTGTTTATAAAAATTTGTTCATTATACTAAATAATATTTATATAATATATATAATGCATGATTTTTTCATCAATAATTTTATAACCAATTAAAAGGTTAACACGTGTTAATCTTTGGGGGAGCGCCAAATGAAGAAAATATATGTATTAATTTTTGTAAGTTGTCTAATATTTAGTACAACAGGTGTCACTGCTTTACAAATCAATAAAACAAACGAAAAAACTGGCAATAAGAATTCTCAATCAATGGGTGG
>Ga0272442_10003509_pt1 | contig 21964 bp, 20 predicted proteins | sample SSMForm2O_FD_200262 | JGI IMG/M metagenome (GOLD analysis project Ga0272442, IMG submission 200262) | Marine sediment archaeal communities from Little Sippewissett salt marsh, Falmouth, MA, United States - SSM-Form-2O | ecosystem: Environmental > Aquatic > Marine > Wetlands > Sediment ... | reverse complement strand
CCTGAGGGAGTTGCTGTAGCAGCAGTTTTGACAACTACCGTGGGTAATGAGAGCTCTAAAACAAAAGTTAAAGATCAGGTTAGTGTAAGGGGTATTTGGTTACTTGTTGGTGCTGTTATTGGTGCTTTATTAAAATTTGGGCAAGTTGGCTTAAAAGCGATTCATGGTAGAATTGAAGGAATTTTTAGTATAGGCAAATATAATATTGGATCAGGGGCAAATGATGCTTATGTATATGGTGGTCTTGCAACCTCACCTGCTCTTTTAGGTGTCGGGTGGATAATTGGTCCAAGAATTTCATCATTTGTATTAGTTGGAGGGTTACTTGGATGGGTAATAATTACACCATTAATTTTACTAGCAACAGGTATGCCTGAAGGCATAACAGTTCCTCTTGATGGTTTCTTTTGGGTTTGGAGTCATTATGTTAAATATATTGGCGTAGGAGCAATGCTTGTCGGAGGATTATACACCATTTTCAAACTTCGAAACAATCTAGCAGATGGAATCAAAGAAGCAATAGTTGGAATAAAAAGTGGACATGATAGCACAAAAAAACGAACAGATCGAGATCTAAATGCTAAATATGTTTTTATTGCAATAGGATTACTAGCAATACCAATATTTTTGGTTTACCTTTGGCTTTCACAAAATGTTTTCATCTCAGGTGTAATGGCAATATTTGCAATATTGTTTGCATTTATTGCTAGTGCAATAGCTGGATACATGGCAGGACTAGTAGGTTCATCAAACAACCCAACATCTGGTGTGACTGTATCTATATTATTAATAACATCATTAATATTATTAGGATTAGGATTTTCAGGAACAACATCTTTTGGAGTAGCTTTACTTATTGCAACTGTTATTGCATGTTGTGCTGCAATATCAGGTGACGTTCTACAATCAATGACCGCTGGACAAATGATAGGTGCAACTCCTTGGAAGCAGCAATTAGCAGAACTTGTAGGAATACTTGCAGCAGCACCGGTTCTTGCATTTGTAGTATCAGCTTTACATAAGGCATACACAATTGGTAGCATCAACCTACCAGCACCACAGGCTGGATTAATGGCTGGAGTAATTCAAGGAGTATTGGGCGGAGAAATGACATGGCCATTTGTTATAGCTGGAATGGTTCTTGCTTTTGTTTTAATTTTAATTAATATACCTGTTCTACCTGTTGCAATTGGTATTTATTTACCATTTACACTAGCAACTCCAATATTTGCTGGCGGTGTTATAAGACATATTACAAACAGAAAAATTACTAAACATTATGGTAAAGATGACAAAGAAATTAGCGAATGGGAGTTAGCAATAAAGCAAACAAAGGTTAAGCCTAAAGAGCGGTGTATACGTACAGGTCTTTTGTTTACTGCAGGTCTTATCGCTGGAGAGGCATTAACTGGTGTAATTGTTGCATTTTTAATAATTGCTGGAATGAATATTGTAATGTTTGAGGTTCCACCTGTTCTACCAGGATTTTTAATTTGGTTGTTTGTAGCTATTCTAGTATTTTATATCCCGTTAAGGGAATTGTTTAATAGAAATGCATAAAAATTTAAATTTTTTCAATGATTTATTTATCACATTAAACAATACTTTTGTTATTATAATAACGCTTTTTTTCTATTATTCTAGTATAAAAAATTGAATTTGTTATAATAGTAACGTAATTTATATATTCGTGAAAGCCAATTAACTTTAAAATAAAAAGAAAGAAAATTGGAGGAAAGAAATATGGCAAAGATGAAAAAAATCTCAATAGCTGCATTTGGAATAATTTTAATATTATTATTCTCTGCAACTATGACTGGAGCTGTTGATGTATTAAATAATATTAAAAAACCTCAAACTTTGGATGTTGGTAATTCAGGTATTTCTAAAAGCTGGACAATTATGTTTTATTTTGCTGGTGATCATCAAAGAGGAAAAGAAATTCCATATAACCAGGATATTTTGAAAAATATTGGTTCAACAAATGAAGTAAACATTATAGGTTTATATGATGGAAAACAAGCTGGTGATACATTTTATTGTTATATTGAAAAAGATCTATTAGTCCCATTAGATTGGTATGACAATTTTGAGTCTAATATGGCTGAACCTGAGACATTACAAAAATTTTTAGAATTAACTATGTATCTTTATCCAGCTGATAAATATGCATTATTCTCGCTTTCTGCTTTTGGTAGTGGATGGCAAGGAATAATTAGTGATACTCATGGAACTGGTTCTTCAACGACTGTTGAATTAATTACGATGCCTGAGATTAGTGAAGTATTGAAAAGTGTTACTAATAATGGTTCAGAAAAAATTGATATTTTTTGTATTGACGTATGTGTAGGCGGTAATGTTGAAGTAGCATATGAAATAGCACCGTATGTTGATTATATGGTGGCAAATGAGGAACATGGTTTTGGGGGGCCGGATGAGCTATCAGATGATGGCCTGCCATTGGAATGGAATTACACAAATTTCATACAACAAATTGTTGATAATCCAAGCATGACGCCTGAGGAATTTGCAATTTATGTTGCTGAATCTTATACTCCTAGTGACTTAACATCAAAAATACTAGGTATTTTTAATCCACCAAGTTGGTATCCAATAATCAAATACTATACTGATTTATCTGCATCAAATCTAGGAGAAATAGATTTTCTTAAAGATGCAATTAGTAACCTTGGTGAAGTTTTAACAGATAATATTAGTGAATGTAGAGGTGAAATTAAAAAAGCTAGAGCAAAAACAAGAGAATATGGAAAACTTTACAGAAAATTCTGGTTTATCCCATGGAAAATAAAATTTGGTCTTTCAATAGATAGAATGGGCTATGATTGCTTCATTGATGTCTATGATTTTGCAGATAAACTTTACGATGAAACATCAAAACAATATGTAAAAGATGCATGCATGCAAGTGATGGATGCAATTAATACAACAGTTATAGCAAACAGTGCATTACCAGATGATCCAACAAATGGGCTGAGTATGTATTTCCCTCAACTTAGATGCCAATATGATCAAAGTATATGGCGAGGAATGGGAAATAGAGACTTTAGAAAAATATCATCATATACAGAACTAAAATTCTCAGAAGATACAAATTGGAATGAATTCCTTGAAGCTTACTTAAGAGTCTAAATAACCTGAATACAATCAATTACTCTATCTTCAGTAATAATCTTATCTACAGGTATATCATGGCTTTCAATTGGAACCTCTTCAATGATTTGATTTTCATACGCCAGACCAATATGTGCAGCATTGGTAGAATCCTTCAATAAACCATCATAATACCCTTCACCATGACCAATACGACAACCATGAAGATCAAAACAAACACCGGGAACAATAACCAAATCAATTTCAAAAACAGAGGTTTCATTAATCTTTTCTTTTTTTGGTTCTAAAATATGATAGGCACCTTTAGATAAATCAGTCCATTTTTCAAGTTTAGAAAGAATCAATTTTTTATTTTCTTCATCAGAAATTGGAACAATAACATTTCTCTTTTTTTTCAAACAATCCTTAATCATATCATGAGTAAAAACTTCGTTTCCATAAGATACATAAAACAAAATAGTATCTGCATTCTTGAATTCATCAAGCTCAAAAAGTCTTTTTTGAATTTGTTTACTTAAACTAATCACATCCTTTTTTGACATATTTTTTCGAACATCTAGCAATTCCTTTCGAATCTCGTTTTTCATCATTCTCGGTATAAAACTCGTGTTATATAGTGGTTTTCATAGAAAAATATATATATTATAAGATAAAAAAATTAATATAATAATGATATTGATATGCCGTCGATATTGATTTCATAGGTGATTTTTATAAAAAAAACAGGCGGTGGATGGTGAAAATCAAAGGTGAAGAAAATAAGAGGATTTGCTATTTTTATAACAATATTGATGTTAATGACGATTTTTGGAGCATGCCAATCAGTATCGGCAGATGCCATTGTATCACTAGGTTTATTTGTAAGAAAAGAAGGAACTGAAGACCCTATAAATCCTTTAAAGGTTCAAGTCTGGTATACTAGAATAGATATACCATTCCCTGAAGAAAAAGAAGCTGATTATATTCCTCAGATAGGAGCATGGTTTGCTTATGCATCAGTCAAAGACGAAAGAGAACGTGCATGTTTTAAAATTAGAGTAAGATTTGATAATACTGAACAAATAAGAGAAGTTAATAACTTATCAGCTGATGGAACTCCTGATTATTATAGAGAATATTTCTATTTCCATTGTGATACTAATTCTAGAGATAAAAACCCTCTACTTGTTAATTTCCTGGTAAATTTCTTTGAAAAGCTTAACTGGCAATTTCCAATACTTAGAATTTTACATTCTATGATAGCTAATTAAAAATGTATTATTTTTTTTTAATTATTTCCCTTGCGGGAATACCCCCGTAGATTTTACCTTTTTTCAAAACCTGGCCTTTTGTCACAACTGCCCCAGCGGCAATCTTAACTTCGTCTTCAATTACAGCACCAGGCATAATATATGCACCTGCACCAATAACAACTCTATTACCAATTTTTACTCGATCCAAAAACATAGTATTATGTTCTGTATCATGGATATGTCCATAAATAACTGCAAAAAGCCCCATTGTACAATTATCACCAAACTCAATAAGGCAGGGATCCATAATTGTCCCACCAACTAGGGTGTTTTCTCCTATTTTCATCCCAAGAAGTCTATAGTAAATATATTTCAATTCACCAATTACAAAACTTCCCATTAATTTTCTCAATGGTGTATATATATTACATATAATAAGCCAATTAAGCGTGTCTCTATTTGTATATTCATAATTATACACGCCGGGTTCATATTTAATGTTTAACAAATGAACAATTAAACCTGAAAAAAGAATTTGATAAAAAATTGTTACTAATATTCCGATGAATAAGAAAATTGGTATTAAAAAAAAGTGCCAGATTTGATCAAAAGGAATTATAATGCGAATATAGAGAAATCCGATTATAGCTGGTAAAAAACCAAGAGAAAAAACAAATGTTGCAATAGATAAAATAATTATAAAGGCTTTAAATTGTCCCGGTTTTTTATCTTTTTTCCCAGGAGTCATTTAAGTCCCTTATATGCATATTTTATTGTATTCTTCATTTGCGTTTTGTAGCTCTATATAATAATATAGTAGATCTGAGAATTCTATCAATTTATTTATTGCGTCCATCTGATACTGTTTTGCATTTTCGAAATAAATCTTGTTTTGCCCTGAAAGGTTCATTCCTTGAAAGTATTCAAACTGGTAATAAACATCTCTTGTAAGATTCGTTATGTAACCTGTAATAGAAGAGTCAATTGTTATTTTTTTGTCCTCAAATGTTTTTATTTTACTTCCCTCTTTTAAGTTTGCATAATATGGTGTAATATTTTGATTATCTATCCATAGCCATCTTTCAAGGCCTTTCATTTTTGGATAAAGAAAATCAGTTTGAGTATCTGCTTCATCTTCAGGATAGCAAATCCTTTGTATTATCTGATTTTCTGGTCCATGGGGAGTTTTTGCGCCATGAACTTCAGTTAAAACCCAACCATAATTATGAAGATAATATTCTGTCATATAGTGCATCTCAAAAGAAAAACTATAAGTGGGATTTGCTAGAAGCACTCTTGCAGGAATATTGTTTGCTCTAAAAAGAGCGCATCCAAGATGAGATCGTCCGGGGCACTCACCATTTATAAGTAATGTTGTGAGTGCATCTTGAGACCGGAATCCAAATAAATTATATTGTAATAAAAACATGAAATATCTATGATTTTTACAAAATTTAGCAATTTTTCCTGCAAGTCTAATAACATCAAATGTTAAAAATTTAATATGTCTGGCTTTACGTTTTAATAAAAATTTATTTGATTGAACAACACTAGAGGAGTTAAGCCATTGTTTTACTTCCTCAGGATAAACACTCTTTTTTGGTATGTTTACTCTTGGTGGCATATCACTATAATCATGGTTTTCAATTAAAACCCAAGAGTTAAAATGAATTAAAACTCTTTGATCTTTTTTCAATTCACTTATTGTAAAATTAATAATTTTATTCGGTTCATTTACATCGTTTTCAATTTTATAATTAACTATACTTGCATTGGTATCATCAACAATTTCTAGATAAATTGGAATCTGGTATCCATATTCAGGTGGAAAAGCGTATTTTACATTGAATTCACTAGTATTTCCTGATGCTTCAAGATATAAATGATTTTCACTATGTAATAAATATAGATTTTCATCTATCCCTGTCATTTCAGGAAATAAATTTTCTATATTTTTTTTATCTATCTTTTCTGCGTTACTTACTATTGGAATTGTTGAAAAAATTATTAGAAATATCATAAAGCAAGCTGTAATGGTTTTTTTAGGTATATTTTTCATTAATGCTGTCCCCTTTTTACATTTAATTATTATAGTAATTATACTGTTCTATATATAAAAAACTTGCGAATCAAATTTATTTTTTCTGGCCAACAATAATATTTTTCCAATCTTTCTTTTTTCCTTCTTCATAAATTATTTTGAAACCAGAAATAGAAAATAATTTTTTAACTGAATGGGTTTTATAAGCTGTTTGATATGCACTAATATGGTATCTTACTTCATTAAAACCTGGGAATCTAAGATGCATTCTTATCTTTGTTAAAAACAATTGCCATTTAGGAAAATCTTTATTTAAAAATTCTAAAACAACACGTCCTTTTGGTTTTAATATTCTATTTATTTCAGCAAAACTTTTTCTTGGATTTTTCCAATAAGTAATACTAAATCTAATCACCACGATATCTGCAGAGTTATTTGATACCGGTATTTTTTCTGAACTGCCAATTCTTGTTTCAAAATTCTTGTTATCTCTGTTGTTTTTATTTGCAAACTCAAGCATTTTTGTTGAAGGATCTATAGCAATTATTTTTGCTGAAGGGATTTTTTCAGATATTTTTTGGGATAGGATTCCTGGTCCACAGCCTAGGTCTATAATTACTGGTTTTTTGACTGATTTTGGTATTTTCTTTTTTACAATATCTGCTAAATGCCGGTATAGCTCTGGAAATTTTTTAATATATTTTTCAAATTGAGCTATTGCAAGATCATCTAATACTATTTCATCAAACTTTTTAGTTTCAAACATTGTAACAAATACACCAATAATACTAGGCGTTAGCCAAATTAGTACAAACCAATACAATGAAAGACTAACAATTGGTTCTTTTGCCACTCCAAAAGCTGCAAACATTCCAATTAATGCAGCCTCTCGAGTTCCAAGACCATATATTGAGATTGGAATTGCAGCGATAACATCAGCAACGGCCATTATAAAAATAAAATCAATAAAATGAATATTTATAGAAAACATCTTTGCAATAAAGAAAAGTAAAACATATTTAATGGCCCAGCCTGTAATTGATATTATAAAAGGAGGAATAACATCTTTCAATCTTGGTAAATCCTCATAAAATGTATCAATTGATCCTTCAACTTTATCTTTAACTGTTGCAAAAATTCTTGATTGAACAATTTTTGTAAATAAAACCTTTGATCTTTCTTTTTTGAAAAAAAACAAAAATAAACCTATTGATAAAATCATCAAAGCAATAATTGTGTAAAACAAATATGGATAAAGTTGAGAAAGATAAATTGCTCCAAATGCTCCAACAAAAAGCATTGCCATAAATTCAACAGTGTTAAAAATAATAATATTTGATACACACTTAGGTAGAGGTGCACCACTTTCATTTGATAAGTAAATTGAGCGAGTGTATGCGCCAAACCCACCAGGGGTTATAAAACCATAAAAATATCCAATGAAAAAATTCTTAATTGAATACCAAAAACTAACCTTTATTTTTTGTTTTCTAAGAAGTAGTTGCCATTCAATGTTTGCTAAAATTATTAAGGGAAAAATAATGAAAAAAGATAAAAATGCGTAAAGTGGATTTAATCTTGAAAAAATATCAAATATTTTTTGAAAATCAATAGTAAATAGAATAATTACAAGAATAATTATTCCAATGAGCGGTAGTATCTTTTTAAGATTCATATCTTTTATACCTAATTAAAAAGGTGTTTATCTATATTGTTTAAAATATTTAAAAATATTACAATTGAAACTTATCGTATCACATTTAATTTTATTGGTAAAATAAAAACAATATGAAAATTAATGTTTCAAAAATAAAATTTTATTACAAAAAACAGGTCATTAACTTAATTATTGTTTAGCAACATAAAAATAATTAGGTGATAATAAAAATGAAAAAATGGATACTGCCAATATTTGTAATAACATTGTTTATAGGTATGAGTGTTTTACCAGCTAGCGCAACTCCAATCCTTGATGAACCTGAAACAGAAGGACCTGGTTGGAAATATTTTGTAATTGGTCGAATAAAAAGCTATGAGATATTTGATTATAATGGAACTGAGTATATCAATTGTACAGCAATTCATGTAAGAATATTTGCTTGGAATGTTTTTGATAATTTTCCAAATTTACCTGCAATAATGAATTTTAGATTTCAAAGAAAGTTTACATTGCCTTATGAGGGTGTAGAGATTTATGGCCCAAATGTTTTAGGAAGATATTTTATTATAGCCCGCGGAGTTTTATAGCCCCTAAAACTCTATATCCCCCTTAAAATCTCTCTCCCTCTTTCTTTACCCTTATTAATATTTTATTTTTTTAAAAAATTCACTCAAAAATTACTTTATCTAATCTAAATTCTTTTTTTAATGAAAGGAATAAACCAATAAATGATGGAATTAACATTTTTACTAAATATCCGCTAAATGAAATTGCAAATGCGATATGCGGCTCAACACCATAAGATGCTAACAATAATACGTAAATGCCTTCTCTTAAGCCTATTCCACCAATTGAAATTGGTAATATACCTATAACAACAATAGAAATTATATTTATAAAAATAAAATCAATATACGGAACAGGTATTGAAAAAGCCTGAGCGATGATAAAGACTCCAGTACCAGATATAATTCTTATTAAAACATTTACTAAAAAAGGGACTAAAAGATCTCTATACCGCGGAATATCTTCATAAAGGGCATCAACGGACTTACCCATTTTATCTTTGAATTTTTTAGGTATAACATTTTTTATAAAAAATTTGAAAATTTTACTACCAATACGTTTTTTCATTAAAATAACGAAAACAGCAGTACTTAAACAAAAGAAAAATAGAATAAATGGAAATAATTCAGGAGCCTTATCAAATAAATAAATCGATCCAATAAGAGATAAAAAAAGCCCAGATATAAACAACAGAGAAAAATCTAAAACCGAATTAGTAAGACATTTTTCAAATGATGCATTAGTTTTGTTTTTTAAATAAAAAATTCTTACATTACCTCCAATTCCACCTGGGACTATATTTCCATAGTATAAACCAATTAAGTAAGTTTTTAAAAGATAGAAATAGCCGGGTTCCATTTTAGATTTTTTACATAAATAGTACCATCCATATGCAAATAATAGGAATCTGGGCATAAGAACTAGTAGGGCAAGCAAATAATATTGAATTGGTATTTGAGTAAATGCATTAAGAATTTTTGATATTCCAATATTATAAATTATGTAAATAAATATTATAATTCCAATAATTGGAAGTAATTTTGCCAGGTGTTTTAAATTGATTTTTTCCATTTTGATAAAATAGTGTGAATCCTTTATATTATTTATAATCTATCATTATTTTTTCTAAATAGAAAACTTTATAGTATTAATATTATATATGGAAGCCAAATAAAAAACAAAGGGGGATTTAAACATGGAAATTAAGATGATGTCGTTTCTTCTGGCTTTTATTTTGTTAGTTAGTAGTTTTTTAGCAGGTGCTAATTCAATAAATATTAAAGATGATACAAAAAGTTCAAGTTTTTTGAGTCAAGCAGATTTACCAGAGTGGAATATTGGTAATTTATGGCAATATAATATGGATTTTGATTTTAGAACAAATGAAGGTGGTTCTACAACCTTTTCTGTTGCAGCTGAAATTACAGGTATGATTGCAACTCTTACTGATATTATTGTAATTGATAACAAAGAGTTTTACCATCTTACAATTGCAGATGGAATTATTGACGGAGTAGTATCATTATTTGAAACAGAATGGGAAGTTGCTGATTTTGAAGGTGAACTCGAAGGTTATGCTCTTATTTGTAAAGATAATCTTGCAATAAAAGAATTCAATTTTATGGTTGATGATGGTCGAGCAAATATTCCACTTCTTGGTTGGAAGAGACTAGATTTTACTATGACTATGAATTTTGATCCTGATTTTGATTTCTTTGATTTTCCAATAGTTGAAGGTGAAGAGGATTGGGATGTTGTTATAGAAGAGGCAACTCTACATGCTGAAGTTGATATTGATGTTATATTTGGTCAACATGAATATGATGGCTCTATGGCTTTTACAGATGTTATGGGTCTTGATAGATTAGAAACAATTAGTGTAGGTGCGGGTAATTTTGATTGTTTTGTAATAGGTGGAACCTGGGGCTATGAGTCTGAACTTTGGTATGCGCCAGATGTTGGATATTTTGCAAAAGTTGATGAAGCATTAGATTGGGAAGACAGCTCAATTGAAGCTGAATATCACCTGGAATTAATATACACGAATTATAATCAAAACAACAATCCACCAAATAAGCCTGATAAACCAACAGGACAGACCACCGGAGAAGTAGAAATGGATTATACATATACTACTCAGACTACAGATCCTGATGCAGATAAAATCTATTACTGGTTTGACTGGGGAGATGGAACCAATAGCGGATGGGTAGGTCCTTATCCATCTGGTGTACCAGGATCAGCGTCACATAGATGGTATGAAACAGGTGTGTATAGTGTAGTTGCAAAAGCTAAAGATGAAAGTGGAATTGAAAGCTGCTGGTCTGAACCATTAAGTGTTATGATTATGGGACGGCCAAAAGTTACAATTTTAATGCATTATTTAGAAAGAAAGGATGAAATTGATTACTGGATATTGCCAAATAGTGAAGAGCCTGAATGGTATTATATGTGTCATGCAAAAACCGAGGAAGGGTCGCCTCCACAATACAATGAACACAAAGATGAATATGGAGAATGGATTTCAAGTTATAGTTGGACACCTGATGAAGAACACGAATTTGAGGTAACAGATAGAAATGCATTGATTTTAATCAAACTCATGGACTATGATGGTATATGGGAGGGTGGAAATGATGATTTAGCAGATGTTAGTGGTTGTAACTATCCAGATGATGAAGGTGTGGATGATGGAACACCTGATAAAAGGGGAGCAATATATCATGGAACATATGATTTAGTTACAGAGGATTTAAAATATTATAGTCCTGATCCAGATGAAAACGCTGATTACGTATACAAAGAAAGTGGATACTACATAACTGCGGGAGACCACCAACCAGATAACAGTACTGAATGGGAAGGAGGAGAGTTTGATGGAGAAAACGATGCGGTTGTATGGTTTAGGCTAACAAATGATTATAATAATCCTCAAGCAAATGCACAACTACTTGAACCAATTGAGAAAAGAAGACCTTACGAACCATTAACTTTTATTGGAACTGTAAGATATGGAGCACCAGACTATAGTTGGCACTGGGAATTTAGTGATGGAACAACATCAAATGAACAAAACCCAATTAAAACATTTGACAATAAAGGCACATACACAGCTGAACTAACTGTCACAGATGGATTTGGACAAACAAGTAAACACACCATACAATTTACTTTGATAAATGATAACCCGGTATTAACAAATGATAAAGTAAAATGGACAGGTGATGGTACAGCATCAGATATATTTACCTTTACAGTACATTATTTTGATCCAAATCAAGACAGTCCAACAGTTAAAAAAGTATATCTTGATGGAAGCCCAAAAAATCTAAACGGTCAAGGTACTAACTCTGATTATACACTTAATCTAAAAGGAAGTGAAATTGGTAAAGGAAATCATAAATTCTATTTTGAATTTGATGATGGTCATGGGGGCAAATCAACAACTTCAGAGAAGTCTTTTGCAGTAAAAAAATGTAGATCACGATCAATGGAAAGATTTACTTTTTTATTTGATATTTTTGATCGATTCCCATTTTTATTAAGGTTATTTAATTTCGGGTAACCTTAATTATTATTTTTTAAAATATTATAAATTATAATATTATAAAAATTAGAAAATATTTATATATGTTGAAAGCTACATATTAATAAAATAATGGATTCCAGGGATGATTTTGGTGAGAGGAAGAAAATAATTTATTGCTAAAATTTTTTTATAAAATTAACCATTGGTCTATAAACTTTATATACTATGATAATATTATAATATATAAAAAATATTAAAGATGTGATAAAAATGAAAGGGAATAAAACATTGAGTCCATTAATTGGACTTATTATTTTTGGGCTATTAACAACAAGTGTTAGTGCAGTAACAATGAATATAACTGAAACACCAAATGCAGATGTTTCAAGTCTTGGCAACCCTCAAGTTTTTGAATATTACCTTGGCAGTATGACTATTGATGGCGACCTTGAAGAACCTTGTTCTGTTGATATTAATTGTGTTAATAATAAATTTAATAATATTGAGTATCCGCCTTATAGTTCAGGTGATACAATTAAATTGACAGCTGATTATGAGATTTTTAAAGATAATATGAGTAGCTGGGATGAAGGACCAAATGGACCAGGTCTTCCAGAAGCAATTCATCCAAATTGTTTGGAACAATGGGTCTTTAAGATAATTGTACAAGAATATGATGGACAAAAATGGCTTCCAATTGAAAGAAAAACTGAACAAACCCAGGATATTCCAGGAGAATCACCTGAAGAACGGCTTAGTGTTGTAGCACCTTCAAAGGTTGTTGCGAATTCAGATTTTGAGGTTTTAGTATTGTTCCATGGAGATCCAACTTACAAAGACTGGGGAATACCTGAGGTTATAACTATGGATGGTGATGAATATATTGCAGATGCAGAGACTGGAGCTGCAACATTAAATGCCCCAAATCAAACTGGAGACTTTTTAATAGAAGCAGAAAAGAATTGGCATGGAGAATGGGGTTCACCTGAAGATCTTTTTACATATGGCGAAACTATGACATCTGTAGTTGATAGTATAGCAGCTGATCAACTAGTTGTTTATGCTTCATCATCTGCACTTGAAGGAGAAAGCTTTGAAGTCCTTGTTAAAGCTGATGGATCTGCCATAGAAGGTGCAACTGTTGCAATTGATGGACAGTCATATACTACAAATGCAAACGGAGTTGCCACACTTGATACTCCATCAATAAGCCAAAACACTGATTTTGTAATAAGTGTCTCAAAATCAGGTTATACTAGTGAAACAGCTGAAATTGAGGTTCTATATGATCCCGATGTTGAAGATAACAGTGGCGATAGTGGAACTGTGACTCTTGAATTTTCTTTGGACAGAGATCAATTTTGGGATGATTATCCAATGAGACTCAGATTCAAATTAGAATGCACACAAGGCATATGGAGATGGAACAACCATCCTCATTGGTATGATGATAACGGATGGGACTCTGATTATGGTGACCTAAAGGTTTATACAACAAACGAAGCTCCAACAAATGTTGAATTTACTGGGCCTTCAACTGGAAAAGTTGGTAAACCCATACAATTTAGAGTAAAAGCAACTGATCCAGATGGCGACAAAATAAGATACTGGTTTGACTGGGATGGCGATGGAATAGCATGGGAAATAGATTCTACAGGCTATTATGATTCAGGAACCGAAGTTATAGTAACATATACTTATGATGAAGCTTACGAAGGAGACATTAATGTGTGTGCCGAAGACGGCCTTGGCGGAGAAACATGGGATACTATAAGCATTAAGGTATCAAAAAGTAGAACCAGAGATTTACCAATAAACAACTTACTATCTAGATTATCAAACAATTTCTCCTTGTTAGTTCAATTATTAGAAAAACTAATGGATCTATTATAAGGATAAAAATCATTATCCTTTTTTCTTTTTTTATGTATAACAAAAAAATAAATTTGTTACTATTCTAACAAAACATTATTATTGATAACAAAATTTTTACAATATTGTTATTATTATTACATAGATTTAATAAATATGGATAATATAATTGTATTTGGGTCTTTTAGACCAAATATGAAATGATGTGATATGAAAAAATTAGAGATAAAAAAACATTTATCTCTTTTTTCTACTATTTTTATCCATAACAATAAAAAACAAGACATAATATCAATTTTTTAATTGGAAAAAGAAATTTTCAAATACGCAAAAAAATTCCTACCTATAATAGGTATAATTCTATTAATATACTTAATTTATAGTCTAGGTGTTGAAGATATAAAAAATGCTTTTTTATCAATTCATCCTATCTATATAATCATAGCATTATCCTTAACTATTCCAAGATTGTTAATCAGAAACTATGCATGGCAAATCATCCAAAAAGAGCAAAAAATAGAAATCGGCTATTGGAAGCTGTTAAAAATATTTATGATAGGATATTTCTACTGCTCTGTTACGCCTGGTTTTGTCGGTCATGTTATGAGAGTTCCATATTTAAAAGAGCATACCTATCAACCATATGGTAAGCTTTTTGTCAATACGGTTATAGAAGTTTTAGTAAGAACTGTCGCTCTATATACAATGATTACTTTAGGTGTATTAATTTCTATTCAATTGTCAATTGATATATCTAATCTTATTTTTGTATGGCTAATTGTTGTTATAATAACAATAATAATTCTTCTTTATTTCTTTGAAAAAGAAAGAGGCGAAAAAACATTTCTAACTCTTATAAAATATTTCATTCCCAACAGGCTCAAAAGTGATTTTCAAGCCTTTGTAGGAACCTTTTATACTGATTTGCCGAGAATTAAAAAACTAATAATCCCATTTTTCTTGGGTATTATCACATGGATTATAATTTTTTCACAGGAATACATTATTGTTATAGCTTTAGGTCTAAAAATTCCATATATTTATTTTATACTGCTATTTCCGATTGCTAACATTATTGGTTTTATTCCTATTACAGTTGCTGGTATTGGAACTCGGGATGCAGCAGCAGTTTTTATATTCACTTCATTATTTCCTGTAGCTGGTGCTGAAATTCTAGTTGTTAGCCTATTAGGTTTTATTTTAACAGATATTTTTACAGGTTTTGTAGGATTTTTGGTTTCTCTTACTGAGACAAAAACAAAAGTTAAAAACTTTTTTTAACCAAATAATATGATTCCCAATGGGTGTTTAAATAAGGGTTATTGTGCATTTTTTTAACCAATTCAATAGTGTTTTCTGTGTTGGTCAAACCAATAATTGATTCAGCATCAAAAAATGAGTCTCTGATAATAACTCTAGTATCTGGTTTAGCATTATTTAGAATATAGTTCCAAACCCTTATTTTTGGAACAGAGCAGCCTGATATAATAATAGTGTCAAAATTATCTAATGGGAAATTTGATCCATCTCCATATTCCATCTTAATTCTGTCTTCTAATTTTTTCCTTTTTATTACTTCTTTTGCTAGTCTTAAAGATTTTTTATTTGTATCAATTGTTACAATTTTTGCATTATCAATTTCTGCAAGAATTATTGCTGTTATAGGGTAAGATCCACAACCTATATGTAAAATGTTTTTTGAATCATACAGGTTGAACTCTTTAATCTCTCTTTTATAAGACCCACCTACGCTTTTTTCATAAAGTTCAGCTATTTTGTTTACTCTAAAGGCTATTCTATCTATAATATGCCAAAAAATATTGCCAGTTAAATTATAAAATTTTTGAATTAAGGATAAACTGTAATAATTATTTTCTTCTCTATTATTTTTTGAAGTTTCTTCTGTTGAACTCATTATTTTCTTCAGCCTTACACCCTTTTTTATGTTAGTGGAAATGGAATAAGTTTATAAAATAGCATTGTTTTACCACAATCATAAAAAAGATATAGTAAATATTGTATTTCAACAAAAAAAACCTAAGTTACGAAACTATGTGATGAAAAATGACGGGCGAGGGCATTGGTTTTGGCAAGGCAATATTATTTAATGAACATTTTGTAGTATATGGAGTTCCAGCTGTAGTATCAGCTATAGGAAAATATACTGTTGCAAAGGTGGAACCCATAAATCAATCAGGATGGAAGTTAAATGATAACCGTAAAGCTACGCCAAAATATAAGGAAGATAAGATAGATCAACAGAAAGATTCCATCAATAGAATATTGAAAAAAATGGATATTGATCTATCAAAAAAAGGGCTTGAAATAACTTTAGAAGGAAACCTTTATTGTGCTAGTGGAATAGGAGCAAGTGCAGCGTCTTGTGTTTCTCTTGCAAGGGCTTTAGCAGATCATTATGAAAAAGATATCGCTGATGAAGAAATCAATGAGATAGCCTATGAAGGAGAAAAAGGCTATCATGGCACTCCATCTGGGATAGATAACACAGCATCAACCTTTGGAGGTCTTATTTGGTTTGAACGTGGAGAGAAAAATGTTATGGATAAAATTGATATCCATAATCCAATAGAGGTTGTTATTGGTAACACAGGAAAGGTTGCTAATACTACTGCAGCTGTTGCAGGTGTTCGTGAGAGAAAAGAAAAAAATCCAGATAAATACAAAGAAATTTTTAATAGAGCTGAAAATATCGCGTATCTGGCAAAGGATGCTTTACAAGACGAGGATCATAAAGAACTAGGTAAACTCATGAATGAAAACCATAAGCTATTACAACAAATAGAGGTATCTTCAAGAGAACTTGATTTTCTAGTAAAACTCGCACGAGATAGTGGCGCCTATGGTGCAAAGCTTACCGGCGGAGGCCTTGGAGGAAATATTATAGCTTTAACACCCGGCCGTGATTTACAAGACGAAGTATCTAATGCAATTGAAAAAGAAGGTTTTCAAACCCTTAAAACTGTTATAGGTGCATCAAGACAAGGTTAAGAGGTATTTTTTATGAATCTTAGAAGTTTTCTTGCAAAACTGGAAAAAGAAGGCAAGTTAGTACGAATAAAAAAAGAAGTATCAATAAATAAAGAAATTGCAAATGTAATATACACTTTAGATGAGAAACCAGTTATTTTTGAAAATGTAAAAGACTATCCATTCAAGATTTTTGGAGGAATTACAAGTAATCGTGATATAATTGCTGAAGGCCTGGGAACAACCAAAGAAAAACTACTGTCAAAACTTGTTGAATCACTTAGAAACCCTAAAACTCCAAAAATTGTTGATAAAGCACCATGTCAGGAAGTAATTATTAAAGATGTTGATCTAAAAAAACTACCAATTCTTTTTCATTTGGATGATGATGGCGGCAGATACGGAAGTGCAACTGTTGCAACAATTAAAGACCCTGAAACAGGTCGTAATGTATCCTATCATCGGATCATGGAAATAGGTAAAAACAAGTTTACCGCTCGACTTATAAAAAAGAGACAAACCCGAACAACTTATGATAAAACAGATGGTGATATTGAGATGGCAATATGCATTGGTAACAGTGTTGCTGTTATGGTCGCCGCTTCATTAGGTCCACCATCTGGTGTTGATGAATTTTCAATAGCAAATGCACTGGATAAAACAGATCTGGTCAAATGTGTCACAAAGGATTTAGAGGTTCCAGCAGAGTCAGAGTTTGTAATAGAGGGAAGAATTACTCGTGATTTGGATCGTGAAGGTCCATTTGTTGACTTGACTGAAACACGTGATTTCGAACGTCAAGAGCCAGTATTTGTAGTTGACTGCATAACACATAGGAAAGACGCGATGTATCAAGCACTTATTCCAGGTAGGCTAGAACACAAGACACTTATGGGAATGCCAAAAGAACCAACCATTTATAATGAGGTTAGCAAAGTTGTTGACTGTAAAAACGTTTATGTAACAATGGGTGGAGGCTCATGGCTACATGGGGTAGTTCAAATCAAAAAGAAAAATCCTGATGATGGAAAAAAAGCAATAGAAGCAGCATTCAACGGCCACAAGAGCATGAAACATGTAACAATAGTTGATGAAGATGTAGATATCTACAATCCGCTAGCTGTTGAATGGGCAATGGCAACAAGATTTCAAGGGGATAAGGATATGGTTGTTATACCTGATTCACCAGGTAGCAGCCTTGACCCCTCCGGAAAACACGAAGAAGGTAAAAAAACTCTTACTACCAAAATAGGTTTTGATGCAACAATTCCATCAGATGTTGACAAGAAAAAATATGAAGTTGTAAAATACAAAAAAGTTGATATAGATGATTACCTCAGGTGAAGGTAAATACAAAGTATTTCTAGATAAAATAGAGCTAGATTCCGATTTAGTATTTATTGTTGGAGGAGGCGAAAAATCACATATCGGTGCAATAGTTATATGTGAAAAAAACAAAGAGCCTAAAACAATCAAGCTAGACGGCCATTATGACTATGTTGTTCTTGAACCAATTGCAAAAGCTGCTTATGAAAAATATAATAAAAAGGTATTAGTCATAGGTGGTATTCACATAGATAATGCAAGTAAACAAGAAATAGACATCATCATAAAAAACTGTAAAGAGTTATCTGAAAAACTATAAAAAAAAATTTAAAAGGGATATTTTTGCCAGAAAAAGCATATGAAAAAAAGAAACCATATTTTATTAACTTAAGACGAGTTTTTTCATGTTATCAATTCAATTTCTTAGAGTTTTTAGCAGTAAAAAGTAAGTTTTTTGAAAATTTTTTAACAAACATTCGAAAAGAAGTTTTTGAAAATGATATCAAAATGGCAGAAGTGACAAATAAAGATAAGGTTTTACTAATCGGCGCGGGAATATGTCCAACCCATTGTGTATTTATTACAAGAAAAACAAATGCAAATGTAACTGGTATTGATAACTCAAAAGGCGCTGTCAAATCTGCAAAAAAATATGTAGAAAAACAAAAACTAACAGATAAAATCAAAATCGAATATGCCGATGGAAGAGCATATCCTGTTGAAAATTTTAATATTATTTTTATCGCAATAAATGTCTATCCGATTGATAGTGTTTTATCTCATATTTCTAAAAAAACAAAAAATGGAACAAGAATTTTATGTAAAAGCATTAATTATGATATCCAAAATATTTTAAAAAAAACAGATTTAGGTAATTATTTTAAAATTGAATATATGAGTAATAATCCTAAAACACAGACTTATCTTCTAGTAAAAAAATAATTTTTTCTATTTTCAATATTTTTTATTGCTTAGGAATTGAAAAAATATTCTAAATGTTATTTTTAACCAAAACGTTTATAAAGTTATAACGTTATAACATATATTATGTCTGAAGTATTTGAAGCAAAATTACGAAAAATTGGCAACTCTCTAGGTTTAATAGTCCCATCACATATTATTGAAGAATTAAATTTTCGTAAAGGAGACATAGTACATGTAGTTATACCTCCATCTATTGATGTTAAGAGAAATAAGTTATTAAAAAGTTTAGCAGGGCTCGACAAAAATAAAAAATCATTCAAAAGAGAAAAAGAGGATCGTTATTAATGTTTCTTGATACTTCTATTATTATTGAAATCTTCCGTAATGACAATAAATCAAATACATTTGAGGAAATATTTAAGCTAATAAAAGATGAACCAATTTTTATATCGACCATTCAGATAGGTGAAATATCTGATTGGTGTCTTAAAAATAATATTGATCCAGAAAAACGAATAGCCAAATTGAAAAAAATATTAAATGTTGTTCCATTAAGCGAAAAAATCTGTATTGAAGGATCCAAAATTAAACATAACATTCGTAAAAAAAGAACATCAAAATTTAGCTTGATAGATGGAATCATACTATCTAGTGCAAGATCAATTAATCAAAAATTACTTACACGTGACAAAGATTTTAGAAAAATTAGCGATACTATTGTTTTGTAAGATATTGAATAAAATAGATATGTTTTTGATAATGCAAAATAATAAAATACAGATATAATATAACCACTTTTTGCAGGGGGAAGTTTATGTATATAAACAAAGAACAAGAAAAAACCCTAAATGGAGAAGAAGGAGAAGTAAAAGAACGTCTTTTTAGATTACTTGTTAGACTTGGTGACATCTACAAAGCTGATAAAATGATACCAGTTGGCTCAGTTCAAGTCGCAGGTGTATCATATAAATCAATTGGTGATCCTGGAACTGAATTTCTTGAAGATATGGCATCAAAAAATGCAAAAGTACAAGTTCTAACATATCTAAACCCCGCAGGAATGGATCTGGAAAACTGGAAAAACCTAGGATTTCCTGCTGATTTTGCAAAAAACCAACTAAGGATAATGAATGCCTTTAAAAAAATGGGAATAGTAGTAACATCAACTTGTACCCCATATCTTGCAGGTAACCTACCCAGATTTAGAGAGCACATTGCATGGTCAGAATCAAGTGCAGTAAGCTTTTCCAATTCAGTAATTGGTGCTAGAACAAACCGTGAAGGAGGCCCATCGGCACTAGCTGCTGCGATATGTGGAGTTACACCAAACTATGGGTTGCATCTATGGGAAAAAAGACAACCAACTGTAAAAATCGATGTAAACTCTGATCTTAATTTCAATTCTGATTTTGGAGCACTAGGATACTATGTTGGAAAACAAGTCAAAAACAAAATACCATATTTTACAGGTATAAAAAATGCAAATACTGATCAACTAAAAGCACTAGGTGCAGCAATGGCAGCAAGTGGAGCTGTAGCACTTTACCATGTTGAAGGACTAACGCCTGAAGCAGATCTAGTAGAAAAAAAAGGTTTGGAAAAGATAAGTGTTGGTAAAAAAGAGCTGAAAGAAACTTATGAAAAACTAAACACAGGTAAAAAAGCTGATATTGTAATATTTGGCTGTCCACATGCAAGCCTTCGGGAAATATCTGCTCTTGCAGATAAACTAAATGGTAAACATTTGAAAAAACCAGTGTGGATCTGCACATCGCGAATGGTCAAAGAAGCAGCTGAAAGGATGGGTTATAATGAAATAATTACAAAAGCAGGTGGAAGTATAGTTGCAGATACCTGTATGGTTGTTTCACCAATTGAAAAAATGGGATACAAAACAACTGGTGTAAACTCAGGTAAAGCTGCAAATTACTTACCAGGTTTTTGTAAACAAGAAGTTTGTTTTGCAAATATTGATGATTTAGTGGAGGGACAACTATGAAAGGACGAATGATATCACCTGGTAAAGCAAGTGGTATTGCAATTGTTTCACCAGAGCCAATTGGTTTTTACGGCGGTATAGATGCAAAAACTGGAATAGTTATTGAAAAAGATCATCCTCTTGAAGGTAAAAAAGTAACAGGTAAAATTTTGGTATTTCCATGTGGTAAGGGCTCAACTGTAGGCTCTTACGTTATATATGGTCTTGCGAAAAACAATGTAGGCCCTGCGGGTATTGTAAATCAGGAAACTGAAACAATTGTAGCAACAGGTGTAATTCTTGCAGGAATTCCTTGTGTTGATCAAATTGATATCAGTAAGATTAAGGATGGAGATAAAATCATTATTGATGCAGATAAAGGAGAGGTTCAAGTAAAAAAATAAATTTTTTTATCCAATCTATATCTATAATAAAAACAAAATGGTATTTCTTCTTTCATTTTTATCAAATTTTGACATAATATAGGTCTAAAGTGTTTTATGCTAATTATGTAGATAATAGTATATGATGGCATATGTATAAAAAAACATCTATAATAATCGTATTATTTATTTTGGCGCCTATTTTATTAAGTTCTATATCTTTAACTTCTGAAGCATCAACTGAAAATAGTAAAATTGGTAATAGTTTTAGAACAATTTTTGCAGCTGAACCAGTTATAACTATAAGTCATGAACCTGAAAATATAATAATT
>Ga0272442_10003508_pt1 | contig 21967 bp, 21 predicted proteins | sample SSMForm2O_FD_200262 | JGI IMG/M metagenome (GOLD analysis project Ga0272442, IMG submission 200262) | Marine sediment archaeal communities from Little Sippewissett salt marsh, Falmouth, MA, United States - SSM-Form-2O | ecosystem: Environmental > Aquatic > Marine > Wetlands > Sediment ... | reverse complement strand
GGTACCAACGCTGAACATTTCCAGAACCCACGCCTCTTCAGGGTCGGCAATACACAGGGCTTCCGATTCAGGGCCGCATGACGGGAGAAATCCGTAGGTCTCCATAAGGGAGCCGATAAGGTCTACTGCGTCACGGGATTTCCTGCACCGCTGCAGGGCGAATATCATGGCCTGTTCAACGGTCATGATCTGTTTGCCGTCTTTGCGGTTTGTGCGCAGCTCTTTTTTCTGGGACATAGTGCTTTCACCAATGGCCAGCTGGTGCTCATTTATATGGGAATATCCTGAATGGAAATAGGTATATGTCTTCGGTGCCTGGGGTATGTAGCCCAGTATTTCTCCGTACTCATCTATGTCTGACCTGACATCCTGCAGGCCCCAGTATACCGGTGCTTTGGCGCCTTTTGCAAAGGTTCTGCCTTTTACAACATGAACGCGGCATTCGTCACACGCGCCTGTGTGGGAGGTGATAACCGATCCGTCTTTTGAGGCCAGTCTTCCGACAACTATGTCTGTGCATGCGTCATCGGAATTGACTGCGGGTATACTGGTTTGCGATCCGATTCCTGCCGCACATGTCAGTGCCAGCATGAGGGCTGTGCAGATGGTTTTTTTCATTGATCTCTCCTGTGTTGAGTAAAATTTTAACAATTTAATATAAACAGGCTATAGATGAAAGTCCAGTTTTCTTTTATATGCGGGAAAATTGGGGAATTAAGCAGGATGCCCGATATTCAGAAGAATAATTTTCATTGGGGCCCGGTGAGATGTAAAAAACGCAGCGCTGATTTTCCGGCAGCCGGCCGGCTGCTGCAGACGGGGCTTTGTATGGAGGGAGCAGGATGTTATTCTTATGCATCGATTCTTACTGCGTGTTTATTTCCGGGCCATCGGGAAATTGTATAAAGTCATACAAAAAGCCCCGAGGGCGAGACTCCACGGGGCTTTTCATCTATATCTGTAACGGAGGTTAGTCAAGTATATAGTGGAAAGGATTCTGGGGTTTGCCGTTCACCATCACCTCGTAGTGCAGGTGGGCCGATGTTGATTTTCCTGTATTGCCTGAAAGGGCGATGACCTGGCCCCGTTTTACTTTCTGCCCCTTTATTACACGGATTTTCGAGAGATGGCCGTACAGAGTTTTATACCCGTATCCATGGTCAATAATGACATATTTGCCATACCCCTTATATGGTACAAATGAGTGCCGTACGGCAGTGACTATCCCGGCAGCCGGGGCAATAACATCGGATCCTTCGGGAACGCATATGTCAAGACCAGGATGAAACTCTTTTTTGCCTGTAAATGGGTCTTTGCGTTCTCCGAATGCAGAAGAGTACCAGCCGCCTGAGACGGGTTTTACCGATGGGTAGTGGTTCAGCTTTTCTGTTCTGCGGGCGATAACCTCTTCAATATCTCCCATGTTCTTTTTCAGTATATGCAGCTCTGCTTCGAGCTTGATCAGATTGTTATCTGTTTCTTTTATATCAGGGTAGGCAAGAATGGATATGCGCGGCATGGATTCAGGCCCGCCCACTCCAAGCTCCATAGCGGGAATATTGCTGAATTTCTGGCCCATGAGATGCTGGTTTTTTTCTTTGAGGTCATCCATGGTGTTCTGTATTGATGAAATTCGCTGTTTCCATGAATCGTAGGCTTCCCGTAAAATCGCATTCTCTTTCTGCAGTTTCTTGAGTTCTATAGCCTCATTGGCCTGGGTTATTCCATGGGAAAAAGGCAGGGTGACTGTAGCAGCAACCGCGAAAACAGCAATAATAATCAATATAATTGTTGATTTATTAAGAAGCGCGCTGTGTGCTTTATTGCTTCCCGTTTCAATAATAGTGAAAATATACTTTTTCTTAAACATAGAGCACTCTTTTGCTTTTTTTGCTGAAATTACCAGTCAAAACCATTCATTTTCCAATATGCAAAAAAGATGCCAAAAAATTGCTCCTGTCCTGTTTTTTTCGGTTTTTGTTGCCCTGCTGCGTAAAATTCCCCGTAAGTCCAATAATAACATGTTATTTCTTTGGATGTTATGCCCGATTGAGGAGTCAGAATACCTGTCGGTGTATTTACTTAATGCATTGCGTGTTGGAATTCCGGAATTTTGGTAGTTATTCCCCACAACAGTGGTAATCTTTCCCTATAACAGTGATTGCGGCAAAATGCTGAGTGAAAACCTGCGCATGTTCAGCACAATAGAAACAATGGGTTATGAAGATTTGTCAGAGTCTGCCCGAAGTAAATAGTTGGCATGTGGTTTGCCTGAAAAGATAGCAGGTAAAACAGGAGGACGAAGTGATCAGGAATATACAAGACGTAACACGGGCCATGGTTTCAAGAATTACGAGCCAGGAAGTCACGGCCAATAATATTGCCAACAGCAATACTGCCGGGTTCAAAAAAGACAGAATCTTCCAGGAAGCTTTGGATCAGGCCGGAAAAACGCAGCAGGGCAGTGTGCGCCAGGTGACTGTATTTGAACAGGGTCCTCTTAAAAATACCGGCAATCCTCTTGATATTGCATTGTCCGGCGATGGATTTTTTTCTATAGAAGCCGACGGCCGGGAGTACTACACCCGGGACGGTAATTTCAAGGTAGATCCTGACGGTTTGCTCCGGCTGGAAAGCGGAGGCCTTGTCATGGGAGAAAGCGGCCCCATACAGGCCGTTGGTGATATTACTATTGATAAACAAGGATCTGTATTTGTCAAGGGAACAGAGGTTGACCGGCTGAAAATCGTCTCGTTTCCAGATTCGGAGCAGTTACGTAAACATGGAAACACACTTTTCAGGGCTGATGATGACGCCATATCACAGCGGCCCTCAAATGTGTCGGTTATGCAGGGATATATCGAAGGATCCAATGTCAATCCAATGGAAGAAATGGTTTCTATGATGACAGCATACCGCTATTTTGAAGCTGACCAGAAAGTGCTGCAGACTCATGACGAGATACTTGACAAAGCAGCCAACCAGATCGGCAGAATATAACATGGGGTGTATTGCTGCCGCAAAAATTACAACAGACCGGCAAAACATGGCTGACTTTCTCAGTAACGTCAGCTGTACGGAGGCTATATGAATAGAATTATGCAGATCGCGGCCAGCGGCATGGCAGCGCAGCAGCGGAATGTCGATACAATTTCCAATAATCTCGCAAATGTCAACACACCGGGTTATAAAAAGAACAGAATGGAATTTCAGGACCTGCTGTACCAGTCGGTGCGGCCGGCCGGGGCCGAGGTTGATGAGAATACCCGCACTCCTACAGAGCTGCAGGTGGGATGCGGCACCAGGCCCGTTGCCACGTCAAAGATGTTTGCCCAGGGTGACATTGTGGAAACAGGCAATCCTCTTGATGTTGCCATAAACGGCGACGGGTTTTTTCAGGTCCTCATGCCTGACGGTACAACGGCCTATTCCCGTGACGGACTGTTCAAGCTTTCGGATGACGGCCGTATTGTAACATCCGACGGATATGAACTTGCCCCCGAGATCAGCCTGCCCTATGATACAACCAGTATAACGATTTCCCGTGACGGCCTGGTTACGGCATTTGTGGCAGGTGTTCAGGATCCCGAGGAAGTTGGCCAGATAGAGCTTGCCAAGTTCATAAATCCCGCGGGTTTGAAAAACATGGGCCATAACCTGTATCAGGTGACACCTTCATCAGGAGAGCCCGCATTCGGCCAGCCATCTACTGAAGGCTTTGGTACTCTGGAGCAGTTCTATATGGAATCATCTAATGTGAATGTTGTTGAAGAGATGGTAAACATGATAGTTGCGCAGCGGGCGTATGAAATAAACTCAAAGGCGATTCAGACAGCCGATGAAATGATGCAGCTGGTAAACAGGCTGCGGTAGGTGTATACAGGAGTAAAATGAAAAAATTACTGACATACCTGTATGTTTTCCTCATGCTCTGGTGCTGCAGTTCTGCCGGGGCAGATACAGCAGCGGAAATTGCATCGGCAGTAAAACGGTTTGCTGTGAACCGTGTTCATGCAGACAGTGTATCTGTATTTGTGAGTAATGTCCAGCAGAACAGCAGAGAGAAAACGCCCCGTTTTATCGCAGTAGAGTGGAAACGCAGCATACAGGAGATGAAAGGAAGGATTGTTGTTCCTGTGCGCCTGGTATTTCATGACAATACCAGTGAGCTGGTCTATGTTACAACTGATGTCCGGGTTTACACTACAGTGACTGTTGCGGCGCGTACGATTCACAGAAACAGCACTGTCGGCTATGCCGACCTGCGCACCGAATTGAGGGACATTACAGATCTGAGGTCCCTTCCTGCTGCGCCGGAACAGCTTATATCCAATGTTCGGGCCACCAGAACAGTGACAGCGGGACGCATCATAACTCTGGATATGATCGAGCCGGAACCGGTTATCCGCCGGGGGGACAAGGTAATGGTTGTGGCCCGGTGCAATAATCTCCGGGTAACGACTTACGGTATTGCGCGGGAAGACGGGTGGAAAGGTAAACGAATACGAATCAAGACAACAGGAGCGCGCCGCGAACTGTATGCTGAAGTATCAGGGCCTTCTGTTGTTACCATAGAGTTATAAAGGAGTTTATGGCTATGAAAGGAACAATCCGGCTGTTAACGGCCATGGTACTGTCGGCATTTATGCTTGGGTCGGGTGCCGGTGTACAGGCCCAGTCTATGTTTGCCGACAAACGCGCCAGGAATGTGGGGGACATCCTGACTGTACTGGTGGTTGAATCATCGACAGCATCGAGCAAGGCCAAGACAGAAACCAAGAAAGTGAATGACCACGGTGTGCTGGCAACCGGCGGAAGCGGAGCTCTTGCATACTCTCCCATGTACGGAGTAAACGGCAGGCTCGATAACAAATATACCGGCGACGCAGCAGTTTCCCGCCAGGGTGTGCTCAAGACGACTATTACGGTTCAGATACAGGAAATACAGCCCAATGGAAATCTTGTTGTACAGGGTTCCCGTGCAATGGAAGTGAACGGCGAAAACGAGATGACCACAGTTACAGGTATTGTCAGGCCCCAGGATATTTCGACCTATAATACAGTCTATTCGTACCAGCTGGCCAATGCCCGGATATCATACAAAGGCAAGGGTGTTGTGCAGACAGGCCAGAGGCCGGGAATAATAACCAGGATTTTAAACTGGATATTCTGATGAAAAAGAAAAACATACACAGAGGAGCATGTGTACTCCTGATGGTGCTTATGTCGGGAGGTATTCCGGCAGTATCTTCAGTGCGTATAAAGGATATTGCCACACTAAAAGGCTATAGAAAAGAGCAGCTTGTTGGGTACAGCCTTGTTGTGGGGCTTGACGGGACCGGTGACGGCAGGCGTTCTCTGGTCACCAGCCAGGCAGTGCGAAATATGCTTCAGAACTTCGGCATTACAGTGAATGACGACCGGCTGTACACCCGGAATGTGGCTGCGGTTATGGTTACCGCCCATATAACACCCTTTTCAAAGAAGGGTTCAATGGCTGATGTTATTGTTTCGTCCCTTGGAGACGCATCGAGCCTGGAAGGGGGGACACTGCTAATGACTCCCCTGGTGGGGAAAAACAACCAGGTGTATGCTTTTGCCCAGGGAAGTGTGTCCATCGGCGGCGTAAATATAGAAACAATCGGCGGCGAACGCTACAGGAAAAACTACGCCCTTGTAGGAAGAGTGCCTGACGGCGCTGTTATAGAAAAGGAGATCCCTGTAGACTGGGGCAGCGACGGAACACTTGAACTGGTTCTGAAAGAGCCTGATTTTACTACGGTTTCGCGCATGGCAACTGCCATTGACAGCGCTTTCGGCAGCCGGATAGCCACACCCCTTGATGCGGCATCACTTTCGGTTCAGATACCCGATGATTTTTCAAGCCGGGCCGGTATTGTGACCATGGTGGCTTCACTTGAGTCTATTACAGTGAGCCCCGACCAGATCGCTAAGGTTGTGATTAATGAACGTACAGGAACCGTTGTTATCGGAAAGAATGTAAAGCTGACAACTGCGGCGGTTGTGCAGGGTAATCTAACGGTTAAGATCAGCGCATTTCCAGTTATATCACAACCCCAGCCTTTTTCTCAGGGGCAAACCGTTGTTGTTCCCCAGACTGTAACCGATGTGTCGGAACAGGGCGGGGATAAAGTTATGGTTTTAAATGAACCTGCCACAGTCAGCGACCTGGCAAAGACACTGAACGCCCTGAATGTTTCGGCCCGTGATATTATATCCATATTTCAGGCTCTCAAACAGTCGGGTTCATTAAAAGCCCGCCTGGTAATAATGTAGCAGGGATTATACAGTGAGCACCAGTATCAAAACAGATTTTTCTGTACAGGCTGAAGCAGCCCGGCAACGGGGGGCCCTCAGTAAAACCGGCGGGAAAGAACGCACCGGCCCGGACAAACTCAAAGAGGCGTGCCAGGATTTTGAAGCGCTTTTTATTGCACAGCTCCTCAAGACTATGAGGAAGTCTTTTTCCGGCCAGGGTGCGGTTTCAGGAAAAGGGTTCGGCAGCAGCACTCTTTCAGGCCTGATGGACAGTGAAGTGGCCAGGTATATGGCCCGTGCAGACGGCAAAGGCCTGGGTATAGGCAGTATGCTCTATTCCCAGCTTGCTGCAACGCAGGCTGCTGACGGCCGGTACACAGAGCCGGGTGCAGAAATCCAGAATGCCGGCTCAGCTGTTCAGTACACAGACAGAGCATCGTGCCATGCCCTTGTTCTAAGGGCTTCAGAAAAATACGGTGTTGACAGTTCTCTTATATACGCGGTGATTGAACGCGAGTCATCTTTCAATCCCAAGGCGACCTCTTCCATGGGCGCCAAAGGCCTTATGCAGCTGATGGACGGCACAGCCAGGGATATGGGCGTTACAGACAGTTATGACCCGGCCCAGAATATTGACGGCGGCACAAAATACTTAAAGATGATGCTGGACAGGTTTGAAGGCAATGTCCCCCTGGCACTGGCAGCATATAACAGCGGCCCCGGTAATGTGGATAAATACGGAGGCATACCCCCGTTTACAGAGACGAGGAATTATGTTTCCCGGGTTATGGACAGTTACAGCGGGTATAAAAGGGCCTTTGTAAACAGGCAGCAGGGCACACAAGAGGTATAGGGATAAAAATAATGACTATTGAAACTGCAAAAAAAGCCGATAACAGTTATGACATGGAACACTTGATACATGAACTCACCACAGTTGTAGAGAGAGAAGTATCGGCTTTTCGCATACTTCTGGACGGGCTTCTTGAGCACCAGCAATCCATTGTTCACGGCAGCAGCGAGGCAGTTTCCGAATCACAGCAGAAAGTAGAAAAACTTGTATTTGAAACCCGAAAGATCAGGAATGAACTTGAGGGGAAGAAGCAGACCATAGCTGATGCGCTGAATGTTGATGGAGGAAGCACTGTAACGGAGATGCTTGCCATGGTTGAAGGAGAATATGTTTCGAGATTGACTGAAATGAAGGATATGCTCAACACATTGTCAGCAAAGATACATGAAACAAATTCCAGAAACCAGTACCTTCTGAATCATTCATTACGGTTTGTTGACAGTTGCATGAAGACACTGGTCCAGGGGGGCAGAGCGGGTGTAGCATACAGCAAGGGCGGAACCGTACAGTCGGGACAGTCATCGCTTTACAGGGGCATCGGGTAATCAGGCAGGAGGAGGCATGGCCTCAACAGGAAAGATTCTTGACATAGCACGGCAGGCGCTTTCAGCGCAGCAGGCCGCGTTGAATACAACCGGCCATAATATCGCCAATGTGAACACACCGGGCTATTCCAGGCAGCGGGTGATTATGGAGGCCAACAAGCCTACTAAAACCGGCTGGGGATTTTACGGCAATGGTGTCAGTATCAATACTATAGAGCGGATGAGAAACAGCTATCTGGACAGTGAGATCCGCAATGAAAAGCAGGAGATGGGTTCGTGGGCGTACAGGGAAATGGTGTATACAGAACTTGAATCGGTATTTAACGAACCGTCGGACAACAGCCTGGGACAGAACATCAGAGACTTCTGGGACGGCTGGGGCACTCTGGCCAATGATCCTGAGAGCGCGTCTGCCAGAGAGGTTGTACGGCAGAACGGATCGACCCTGGCTTCGACATTTCACAATATATATTCGAGAATTCAGAACCTGCAGCAGAACATGAACCAGGATATGGAGACTCTGGTTGTAGACGTCAATTCAATTTTGCATCAGATAGGAGATTTGAATACTAAGATATCCAGCCTTGAGTCGGGAAGCGCGACTGCTAATGATTACCGTGACAAGCGGGATTTACTGTTTACCCAGCTCTCAGAGCTGGTAGCAGTAAACGGTGCTGAAGGAAAAAACGGTATGCTCACTATTACTCTGGGCGGAAAAATCATGCTGGAGCGGGATAGTGTGAATGAAATCAAAGCAGACAATAAGGCTGCTGGAGATATCAGTGTTACAGTTCCGGTCTGGTCATCGGACAACAGGACTGTGCAGGTTTCATCGGGAAGGATGAAGGGCCTTCTGGATATGCGTGACGGAGTAATACCCGACATGCTGGCCTCCCTGGACGAACTGGCAAACACGTTTGTTTCCCAGGTAAACGCGGTTCATGAAACAGGGTACGGTGCTGACGGCAATACAGGCCGCTCTTTCTTTAATATAAATACAACAGGCGCTAAAGATATTGCCCTGAGCAATGATGTTCTGGAGAGCCTGTCATATATTGCAGCATCGGACGACGGGCAGATCGGCGACGGGAATAATGCTTTGACAATAGCCAGGCTTTCTGAAGAGAAAGTGCTGTCGGGGAATTCAGCAACAACCGAAGATTACTATGCGGGGCTTATGGGGAATCTCGGTGTGAAATCAGCTGAGGCCAGGTCAATGACTGCAAACCAGGAGCTGCTTGTTGAACAGATTGAAGTTCAGCAGAGCTCGTATTCGGGAGTGTCTCTCGATGAAGAGATGACCAATCTGATAAAGTACCAGCACGCGTATGAAGCAGCTGCCCGGCTGGTCCGGTCAGTCGATGAAATGATGCAAACAGTAATAGAAATGGTATAGCCATGCGTATTTCCGAACGGATGAAATCAAGTTTTATGGTCAGTGATCTACAGCGGTCTCTGGACAGAATGGTTAAAACCCAGCGTGATATTGCTACAAGCACAACTATTCACAAACCATCGGATGACCCCAACGGCACATCAAAAGTTATCCGGCTCAAAGGGCAGATCAGCCGGTACAACCGGTATCAGTCGAATATCGAAGACTCACAGGACTGGCTTGAAGCAACAGAATCGTCGCTTTCAACCACACTGGATATAATCTCCGACGTAAATGCCATTCTGCTGCAGGGTGCAAACGGAAGTATCGGCGCTGCTGAACGGGACACTCTTGGAGAACGGGTCAAGGAATACCTGAATGATGCTGTTGACCTGGCAAACAGGGACTACGGCGGTAAACATCTGTTCGGCGGCACTGCTACAGACCAGCAGCCCTACACCCGTATTACAGGGATATCTGATGAGTCCTTCACGTCGGCCCATGATACTGGCGCAGCCCTGGATTCGGTGGATATCGTTCCGGGCAGTATGACTGTCACCGATACCGGAGGCACAGTAACCTATACTGAAGGAACCGATTATACTGTTGATTATGAAGAGGGGACAGTAACGGTACTTTCAACAGGGAGCATGGCTGACGCATCAGAGTATCTGGTGTCATATGAAACTGAAGATGCCCAGCATTTCGAGGTCAATGCCGCAGGCATAAACGGGCGTGTAATGCGGGAGATCGACGAGGGTATCACAATGCAGATAAACATTTCGGGCAGTGAGGTTTTCGGAGGCGGCCAGGGCCTGTTCTCTGTGCTGAAAGAAGCGTATACCGCCCTTAAACGAAATGATCTCGACGGAATTGACCAGGCCCGTGAGCAGCTTACAGGCCAGGTCGATACAGTGACCGGTATTTTAGGCGAAGTCGGAGCCAAGATAAACCGGCTGGATGCGTTATCACAGCGGATGGATTCGGATATAACCGGCTTTGAACAGCTTATCTCATCGGTTGAAGATACTGATATAGCAGAAGCCCTGATTACGCTTCAGAACGATCAGGCAGTATATCAGGCTGCGCTTAAAACCGGCGCTGACATTATTCAGTCGACGCTATTAGATTACCTGTAGGGTATTGGGAGCCAATTGTATGGTAAAAAAAGCAGAAAAGAACAATCCATTGAATTCCAAATTGGTCCTTGAGACACGTTTGGGAAAAATTGAATATACAGAAAGCGATATTGTGGTGTTCCCCGACGGATTATACGGCTATGAAGAGTATAAACGGTACGTGGTGTTTCAGCATGAGAACTATGTCCCGTTCTCCTGGCTTCTGAGCCTGGATCCTCCCGGATTAATGTTTCCTATTATCAATCCGTCCGTTGTAATGAAAGAGTATGCCCCCAGGATTAACGGCGGGCAGGAATTCGGCGATGTAATGATGGTGATAGTTACTATCGGCCAGGAAGAGGGGACGGTCACTGTAAACCTGAGGGCTCCGCTGCTTCTCGATTCTGAAGCCAGGCAGGGCAGGCAGGTAATCTTGACAGATTCAACGTATCCGTTACGATATGATATCGCTCAAACATGATATTTAACAGGGGACCATTGTGCTTGTATTAACCAGAAGAGTCGGAGAAAGTATTCATATCGGAGACGATATCCGTGTGGTGATTATCTCTTCCCACGGGCAGAGTGTAAAAGTGGGTATTGTAGCTCCAAAAAGTGTCGCGGTTCACAGAGAAGAAATATACCAGAAAATCGTGGAGGAAAATCACAGGGCTGCTGAAAGTATTTCTGATGCAGGCGTGAAAGAGCTAATGGCCCTGGGAGGAGCATTGAATGAACAGGAAAAAGCAAACTGAACATCCTGAGAATCATGATTTTACAGCAGCAAAGGACCTGATTGACAAAGGTGATTATGAGGGGGCCCGGAAACTGTTTGAAACTGTGCTGGAATACGATCCTGACAACATTCAGGCTCTGTGTAATTCAGGGCTCATGGCGTTTCATACAGGCGATACAGAAAAGGCTGAGCAAATTTTTCTGGCCTGTATTCATAAAAATCCTGAACAGACAGAAGCATATTTTAACCTTGGCCGGATTTATCAGAATAAACAGCAGTTTGAAAAAGCCCTTTCATATTACAAAGCCGTTGTTTTGGAGGATTCCGGAGACAGTGTTGCACTGTACTCCATGGGCCAGTGTGCCCGTGCTCTGGGCCGGCTCGATGACGCAGTTTCCTTTATGCATGAGGCGATACGCCTGGAGCCGGGGAATCTTGAGATAGGTGTTTCACTGGCAGGGCTGTATGTGGAACAGAAGGAATACGAGAATGCCGAAGATGTACTGCGTGTCATCCTGGTTTCCCATGCCGATGTCGCGCCGGTGCATTTTTCTCTTGGACTCATACTCAAAGAGCAGGGAAAATATGAATCGGCTCTTGCCCAGTTTACAAAGGTTGTTCAGCTCGATGACAGCCTGGTCCAGGGTTTCTACCAGCTGGCTGAGACCTGTGTAGAACTGGGGTTTGTCGACCAGGCGGAGCCGTTCTATGCCAAAGCGAGCAAGCTTGATCCAGATTTCTCCGATCCTGTTTTAAAGCTGGCGGAACTGGCCATCGGCAAGTCTGATGAAAAAAAAGCGGCTCTCATGTACGAACACTGGATTGATATGAGGAGCTCTTATATTGAGTATTCTGATGAGCAGGAGAAGAAGGAATATTCTGAAATATGCCGATGGATGGCAGACCTTCTGTCCAGGCAGGGCAGAGAAGAGGAAGCATTGGAGTACTCAGCAAAAATGAATGCCGCAGTACAGGAGGAAGTTACGCAGCCCGATGGTTTTCAGGTGAGCCTGACCATCGACGATTAAATGGCCTGCACCGGCCGGGCAGGAACACGGTCCGTGATAGTGTCAATACCAGGCAGGGGAGTATTTACCCTGCCCGGTATTTTTTATATACCTTCCGCATAAAAATTACCCGGTATTTTTTATCAGAACCAAAAGGCCGTATGTTGATGTGATACATAGGCGCTGTAACAGGCCCGTGATAAGAAGCCACCATGTCAGTCTCTTTTATAAGTATAATAATAACAAAATAATAGGCCCTTCTGCTCCCGGGGCTGCACCGGCTGTATTTATGAAATGCCAAGTGCATGGGAGCTGGAAAAGAAGGCTGATATGGCATAAATATTGCCTGATTTGCATGTGCAATCAGTGTGTGCCCCATAGGTACTGTATTATATGGGGCTGGCAGTGCGGAACCTGGTGTGTGCCCGGTATTGAGGAAGGCACACGGGAGAAGCCGAACATTGTATTTAAAAATGCGGATGTGCCAATGGCAGACAAAGATAATGTGATATATGTGACAAGGCCCTCTCTTCCTCCGCTGGAAGAATATGTCGAATATCTTGAAGATATATGGGAAAACAAGTGGATAACCAACAACGGCAAATATCACAGGATACTCGAGAAAGAACTGGCTGAATTTCTGGGTGTTGATTATATCTCACTGTTTGTCAATGGAACACTGGCCCTGGTATCGGCCCTGCAGGTGCTGCGGATAACAGGTGAAGTTATTACAACACCCTATTCCTTTGTTGCCAGCGCCCACGCTCTTCACTGGAATGGTATAAAACCCGTATTTGTCGATATAGAACCGGTGACCATGACACTTGATCCCGAAAAAATTGAAGCAGCCATTACTCCGAAAACAACAGCTATTATGCCGGTGCATGTATATGGAAATCCGTGCAATATAGAAAGGATTCAGGAGATTGCTGATACGTACGGGCTGAAAGTCATTTACGATGCGGCCCATGCTTTTGGTGTTGAATTACAGGGAAACTCAATACTCACTCACGGAGACCTTTCTGTACTGAGTTTCCACGCTACCAAGACATTCAATACTATTGAGGGAGGGGCTATTGTCTGCCATGATGAAAAGACCAAAAAGAGGATCGATTTCTTAAAGAATTTCGGATTTGCCGGAGAGACTACGGTTATCGCGCCGGGTATCAATGCAAAGATGAATGAGATGCAGGCTGCATACGGAATTCTGCAGCTGAAAACATTCAGGACCCAGATCGAAAAAAGAAAACAGCTTACCATGCTGTACCGGAGCCTCTTGGCAGATGTAGAGGGCTTGTATTTCTTCAGGGACATTGACTCTGTTACACATAATTACGCGTACTTTCCCATATTTATCGACGAGGAGATATTTGGGATGAAACGCGATGAATTATATGAGCTTTTAAAGGAATATAATATATACGGCCGCCGCTATTTTTATCCCCTTATCAGCCAGTTCCCCACATACCGGGGCCTTAATTCAGCACAGCCGGACAATCTGCCTGTGGCGGAAAAAATAGCCAGGAAAGTGATATGCCTGCCCATTTATCCTGATCTGCCCGAGAAAGAGATATCGGAAATCTGCGATATCGTCCGGAAACGCCTGGATTAACCTTTGAAGAGCAGCCGGCCTTTCGGGAAACAGCAGCAATTCATCTGAGGAGCAATGATGAAGATCGAACCGTCAAAAACATTGGAGTTTCATGCAAAAATACGGGAATTTGTCAGGAACGGAAAGGAGATTATTTCCCTGGGCCTGGGTGAGGCCGAATGCGGAACACCGCAGCATATAATTGACGCTGGTATTGATGCTCTGAAACAGGGCAAGACCAAGTATTCCGCAGCGGCAGGTATCGGCATGTTAAGAGAGAAAATTGCTGAAAAATTATCCAAAGACAATGCAATAGATGCGAAAAACCATGAGATTGTTGTAACCCCGGGGGCAAAGAACGCTCTGTACCTGTCATGTTTATCATTGCTGAATGACGGTGATGAAGCCGTACTGATTCGGCCATGTTATGTGAGTAATTACTCTATTGTTACATTGGCCAATTCCCGCGTGAAAATAAATGAAGTCAACCTAAAAGAACATGATTTTCAGCTCGATTTCCAGGAGTTGAGAAGGGCAGTCAACGAGAAAACGAAACTGCTGTTTATAAATACACCCCATAACCCCACTGGAAGAGTGATGCGGCAGCATGAGCTGCAGTCTCTTTTTGGCCTGATGCAAAAATATCCGAACCTGCATATACTGTCAGACGAAGTGTATGAACGGCTGGTAACCGGGCCGTATCCTCATATTTCGCCTGCATCTGATGCCGGTATTGCGGAACGGGTTATTACAGTCAACGGATTCAGCAAAGCATATTTTATGACCGGATGGCGTGTGGGGTACCTCCATTCAAAATCAAAGCAGATACTATCAAACGCGGTAAAAATTCAGCAGCATATAAATACAAATACTGCTGTGTTCACCCAGATGGCAGCCCTTGCAGCCCTTGAAGGCCGTGATGTCTACCGGGATTATCTTGAAAGACTCAGGCAACGTAAGCTCATCTACGAAGCTTTCCTGCGGGCAACACCGCATCTGTCTGGTTCTGCATATGAAGGAGGGTACTTCTCTTTTGTCAATACGGGAAAAACAAACCTTGACGGAGACGCCTTTGCCACCAGGCTGCTGGAAAAGACAGGTGTTGCTGTTGTGCCGGGAGCCTCTTTCGGTTCGGAATATCCCAATTTCTTCAGGCTTTCGTTCGTTAACAGCACAGACCTGTTCCGAAAGGGCCTTGAAAGGATACATGATTTTGCAGAGGAGCTGTAAATGGCCGGAAAAGTCCAATGCCTGATGACACGGCGGTTTTGGGACGGCGACATTGATTTTTTGAAAGCCAATGTTACCGGTGATGTTGAATTCATTGTTCCTGAAAACTATTCTTCTGAAGGGCTGGTCAGGGCAATTCAGAAGCATACTGTCAGAATATTCCTGGGTGAGGTGCCTTCAGAAGAAGTGCTGAATTCGGCACAGGACCTTGAGCTGATGCAGATACCCTGGAACGGCGTGGAGAGCCTTGATTTTCACATGCTGAAAAAATACAGCATTGCGGTATGTAATTCCCACAGCAATGCATTGTCGGTTGCGGAACTGGCCATAGGCCTGATGTTTTCCTGTATCAAGCAGATACCGTCTCATGACAAAGCTCTGCGAAAAGGCAACTGGCGCAGGCCCGGGTCCGATGACTGCTGTTTTCCCGAACTGCTGACCGGTAAAAATATTGTATTTGCAGGGTACGGTTCAGTGGGGCAGGCAATATCACGCATGCTTTCAGGGTTCGGCCTGAATGTTACAGCAGTTGCCCGGAGTGAAAAAACAGTCAATGGCGTACCTGTGTACGGCTCCGGCAGGATAAAGAGTGTTCTTCCTCACGCGGATATTGTATTTGTTACAGTACCGCTGACACAGAGAACCCGCGGTTTAATAGGAACCAGTGAATTGGAGGCGATGCCTTCGCAATCATATCTGATCAATGTGGCGAGAGCCGAAGTGATTGATGAAGAATCTCTCTACATGGCGCTGAAACACGGAGTAATAGCAGGTGCGGCTGTTGATACCTGGTATATGCGTCCGGAAAGAGGAGTTTCAGCATCGCCGGTTTCCAGGTTTCCGTTCCATGAACTGAATAATATAGTGATGTCGCCCCACAGAGGCGGTATGGCCAGAGATAAGCTGCTTCATTTAAATGACGTGGCTGAAAACCTTAACCGGTACGCGCGGGGAGACAAACTTTTACATCTCGTGAATATCAAAGAAGGATATTGAGGTTGCCATGAAAAATGATCCCACATTCACCGGCTCCAGTGTCTACATACGCGGGCTGGAGCATGAAGACCTGGCATTGCGGCCCAAATGGTTCAATTCACCGGATATTTACAAAACGTTGCTTATTGATCTTCCTATAACCACTGCTTCAACCGAGGCATGGTTCAGAAAGTCTCTGGAGACTCCCGGCAAGAAAAATTTTTCCATATGCACTATTGACGCTGACCGGGTAATCGGAATGACAGGGCTTTTGGATATTGATTACCTGCATTCCCGGGCCCAGTTCTATATGACCATCGGTGAAAAAGAATTCTGGGGACGGCATATACCCGATGAGGTCATCCCCATGGTCCTGGAATACGGTTTTACCGGGCACCACCTGAACAAGATCTATCTCTGGACAATTCCGGCCAATGCACGGGCGCGTCATGTGTATGAACGGAACGGGTTTGTGCAGGAAGCGGTAATGAAAGAACATTACTTCTGCCGGGGCCGTTTCAATGACCTGATCCAGCACGGTATAACCAGAACAGCCTGGGAAGCATTGCGTGAGAGTAAAGGATGATATGAACATACTATTAACAAGCGCCGGCAGGCGGACATACCTGATACACTATTTTCGCGCGGCCCTTAACGGTCGGGGCAGGGTGCATGCATCAAATTCCGAATACTCGCCTGCGCTGCAGCAGGCCGATGAGTTTGTCATTACTCCGTTGATTTATGACCCGGGATATGTGAATTTTCTCCTTGAATACTGTATTAAACATGATATATCAGCCATTGTCCCTCTGTTTGATGTGGGCTTGCCTGTGCTTTCCCAGGCAAAAAGAACGTTCATGAAACATGGAATACAGGTCATTGTTTCTGATTACAGTGTTACACAAATCTGCAATGATAAATGGAAAACAAAACAATTCCTTGATGAAAACGGGCTGACAGGACCTGTAACTTTTCCGGATATCCATGAGGCGAAAAAGGGAGTAGGAGAAGGGCGCGCAGCCTTTCCCCTGATCATAAAGCCGCGGTGGGGTATGGGATCTATCGGAATATATAGTGCGGGCACAATGGATGAACTCGATGTGCTGTACAGAAAAGCGGTAAAGACTATATTCAATTCCTATCTGTCGTATGAATCAATGTCAGACCGCAGCAGATGTGTGATAATTCAGGAAAAGATTGAAGGCACAGAATTCGGGCTTGATGTTGTTAATGATCTGAACCGGGAGTATGCAGCCACATTCGTAAAAGAGAAGAACGGTATGCGGTCGGGGGAGACCGACGCTGCAAAAACTGTTCATCATCCGGGACTGGAACAGACCGGGAAAAAACTGTCCCAAAGCCTGAAGCATATCGGCAATCTCGATGTGGACTGCATTATACTGGAGGACAGGGCGTATGTGCTGGATATGAACTGCAGGCTGGGGGGCGGCTATCCTTTCTCTCATCTGGCCGGGGCAAATGTGCCGGCAGCCATGCTTGCATGGATTGAAGGGAGACCGGCTGATAAAGATCATTTGAAGGTTGAATATGGAATACAGGGCATCAAAGATATTGTGCCTTGTATATTGAAAAATTATCAGGGGAACATAGCATGAACGATCCAGTAGTCAGTATTCTGTGCACGGCGTACAACCATGAAAACTATATTGCACAGGCTATTGAAAGCTTCCTTGAACAGAAAACCTCATTTCCCTTTGAGATTGTCATTCACGATGACGCATCAACAGACAATACGGCTGCAATAATAACCCGGTACGCAGAAGAATATCCGGATAAAATTACTGCAATTATACAGAAAGAAAACCAGTACTCCCAGGGGATAAAACCGTTTGCCGAATATGTCATTCCCCGGGCCCGGGGCAAATATGTGGCAATTTGTGAAGGTGATGATTACTGGGCAGATGAAAATAAACTGCAGAAACAGGTGGATTTCCTGGAGGCTAATCCCGACTATGTTGTGTGTTATCATGACGCTGTTATCATTGATGAGAAGGGGCGGCTTGTGTGCAAATCAAAACTCCCCGATGCTTATAAAAGAGATTTTTCAGCTGATGAATTGAAACGGGGAGCATGGGCCCTTACTCTTACTTTGTGTTTCAGAAATGTTATACAGACATTCCCTGAAGAGCTACATACTGTAAGGAACGGAGATACCTTCCTGATCTCAATGCTGGGCAATTTCGGCCAGGGTAAATATATGGACCGTATTACCAATGCAGTGTACCGGCAGCATTCACAGTCTGTGTGGTCGAGCCTTTCTTTAATGCGGAAAAACATGTCTTCGCTGCACACATTTGCACAGCTCAGCACGTATTATTCACGGATCGGCGATAAAAAATATGCTGATTATTACCAGGCAGTTGTGCTGAAAATGGTTCATGATATTGTGGAACGATGGTATGATCCGGAGAATGATGAATTCTGCAGGTTGTTTACAGAGCAGCTTGATGCGCATAAGCATATCATTGATAGCGCGTCTCTGCCTGCTGTACAAGCCTATATAGGGAAGGATGTTGTATATAAGCTGGCATTGATGTATGTAGCCCGAAAGAACTATAATGAAGCGATTGCATGGTTCGGAAAGGCCGCTGAAATAAATCCCCAAGATGAGACAGTATATAATAATATGGGGGTCTTGTATTACAGGACACAAAGATATGGAGAGGCCCGGGTAAGTTTTAAAAAAGCCCTTGAGCTCAATCCCCATTACCGGGATGCGCAGAAGGGCTTGGAAACGGTATGTCTGAAACAAAAAAGTTTGGCAGGGTAGTACTGTAGATGCAGGCTGTATTTTTAGGACAGAGGCAGGCTGATACATGGCAACACGCGAACACGGAAAACCCATTTTTATCGGAGGTACAGGTCGGTCAGGCACTACGCTGATGCAGGTTATTTTGAATACCCATAAAGATGTCGCTGCATTCGGGGAAGTGAAAGTGCTGATGGAAGGCATTATTAATTTGCAGAATATTTTTAAACAGCCGGTATATAAACGGGGCCGGCTTGTCAGTACGTATAAAAAGCTGTGGCTGACCGATTATTTCCGGTTTTATGTTCCGTGGGACTCAAAAAAAAACAAGGACGGGCTGCGGGGCCTCACGTGCTGGTTTTCCAGAAAAGAAGTAGAGCAGTGTATCACCATTCTGGACCGGCTGCGAAGTGCGCCGGATATCGATACCGGGTATGCTGTTTTCGGAGATTTCGTGTGTGCTCTGTTTTCCATATATGCCCAAAAAGAAGGGAAGAAGTTCTGGGCAGAGAAAACACCTCCCAATGCCGTGTTTGCCCCTTTCCTGCAGAAAGCTCTTCCTGATATGAAGCTGATAAATATGGTGAGAGACGGCCGTGATGTAACCTGTTCAGTGGGCAAGGTGGGCTGGGCCATTGAGGATCCATACAAGGCCCTTGACTGGTGGGCAAAGAACCTGGTCAGTGCCGTTAAGGCGCAGAAGCGCCTAAAAGCCGGAACAGTCATCAATGTCCGGTATGAAGATGTTATACAGAAGCGGGAACCGGTTCTGCGGAGGGTTACCGAATTTCTGGGGATTGAATGGGATGAAACAGTACTGAAGAAAGAATTGTTTTCAAAGTCGGTATACCGTTATAAAAAGGAGATGGATCCTGCGGTACAGAAGTATGCTGTGGAAAAATACGGTGATCTTCTGAGGATGTTCAACTATGAAACATAAATGGCCGTATCAATGACGGAGTATGTGTGATGAACCAGAAACATGCATCACAGAGGCAGACTGTTTCTCTGTGTATGATCGTAAAAAATGAAGAAGCGTTTCTCAGCCAGTGCCTGGAAAGTGTGCAGGATGTTGTTGATGAAATGATCATTGTTGATACGGGGTCTAATGACCGGACCATTGAGATAGCAGAATCGTTCGGTGCCAAGGTGTACGAACACCCCTGGCAGGACAGTTTCAGCGAGGCAAGGAATTACGGCCTCCAGTTTGCCGCATGTGACTGGATACTGCAGCTTGACGCTGACGAGGCACTGAACCGTGAGGATATCCCGGCCCTGCAGAAGGCAATACAGACATCTGAGTATGATGCAGTGTATATGGCTCTTATGAATGAGACACCGGTAGGGTGGACCAAGCACTATTTCCAGCGGCTTTTCAGAAACGGAAAAGCCAGGTATACCGGTGATGTGCATAATCAGCTGGTTTACAGCGGGCCAGACCTGCATACCGAGATCGTCATCTATCACTACGGGTACAACCTGACACCGGAGCAGATGGAACAGAAATTCAGCCGCACTGAGACCTTGCTGCGAAAGCAGCTGAAATCCGACAGAACAAATCCGTTTATTTACATGAACCTTGTCCGGGTGCTCAAATCACAGCATGAGTACAAACAGGTGACAGGGCTGGGGGAGACGGCTCTGCGTGTATGTAAAAAAAGAATGACTGAACCGATCTTTCAGATGATCATGTATGACATGGTATGCTCGTGGATAGAACTGGGGAAGCTGGAAAAGGCTGAAGCAAAAGCCAGGATGGTACTGAAGAAATATCCTGGGAACCTGGACATGTGCTACGCCCTGGGCAATGCTCTGGCAAAACAGAAGAAGTTCGAAGATGCAAAAGATACATTTCATGCTTTTTTGAAGATACATAAAGAGGAAGAGGAAAATCCCCGGTTTTCAAAACTCATTGTTGATACATACAGGCTGGACCACCGGGTTTTGGCCATTATTGCTGACCTGGAATATGAATTGGGTAATTATGAACAGGGAGCGCTTACAGCTCAGAAAGCCATAGACAAACACAGTACATGCGCCGAGTACTACATAGCATTGGCACGGAATCTGATAAAGCGGGGACATGCAAACAAGGCAAAAGATGTGCTTTCGGACATGGAAAATAATACTGTTATGGGAGAACCCGACTATCTGAAACATGCGGTGCTGTGTAATGCCTGCCCTGATCTCGGGAGTGCCCTTGACGTACTGAAGAACGGAATGGAAGCGTGCCCCGGATCACTGCGGCTTCTTCATAATTTTGCCTCGTACAGTTCTGATACAGACCCGCAAGCCGCAGCAGAGGCGTGGCTTAAAATCCTTGAGCGGGAGCCGGGCCATACTGGTGCGCTTCAAGGCATGGCAAAGCTCAGTATGATAAAAGGGGGTCAGCGGGAATTTTCAAAATGGATTACCGCCATGAAGAAACATGGTGTTCCTGCGGAACGGATCGCGCATCTGACCAGGGAATTCGCAGCGTATCAGCCTGCGGAAAAAGAACACAGCTTTGCAGCCGGTTACCGGCCCACTATTTCCCTGTGCATGATCGTGAAGAATGAGGAGGAGTTCCTGGGCCAGTGCCTTGAGAGCGTGAAAAATGCTGTTGACGAAATGATTATTGTTGATACAGGCTCTGATGACCGTACGATGGAGATTGCTGAATCCTTCGGAGCCAAGGTGTATGAACACCCGTGGCAGGGCAGTTTCAGCGAAGCCAGGAACTACAGCCTGCAGTACGCTTCCTGTGACTGGATCCTTCAGCTCGATGCCGATGAAGAATTGGAGGCCGAGGATATACCTCTCATCTATCAGGCAGTTAGCCAGAATACCTATGATTCAGTACATGTGGCTCTGCTGAACGATTCAAAAAACGGGTGGACCAAGCACTACTTTCAGCGTCTTTTCAGGCGAGGCAAAGCCAGGTATGAAGGCATTGTGCACAATCAGCTTGTGTGTGACGGCGAGACCGGGTGGAGTGAGATACGGGTGTACCATTACGGGTATAATCTCCCGAAAGAGAAGATGCAGAAAAAATACGAGCGTACAGAATCACTTCTGCTGAAGCAGATAGAAGAGGACTCTTCCAATCCATTCGCGTATCAAAATTATATACGGATCCTTGCCGCGCAGAACAGATTTACCGAAGCGGAGAAGCAAGGCAGAAAGGCTCTGGCTGTATGCAGGGAACGCATGAATCCCGTTAACCGGCAGATGATATCCTTTGACCTGGCCATGTCTCTCATTAACCTGGGAAAATATGATGAGGCCGGCACTTTGTGCAAAGACATCCTCCATGAGTATCCTGAAAATCTCGATATGATTTATACTCAAGCCTTTAACAGTATAAAAACTCTGGATTACGAGGGAGCTATAACCGGTTTTAAACGGTTCCTTGATGTCCTGGCCCGTAAAAAGGAGAAACCCGGGTATGACGGCCTTATTGTGGAGAGCTACAGTTTTGAGCATCGCGCTCTGGCGAGCCTTTCCCT
>Ga0272442_10003506_pt1 | contig 21972 bp, 34 predicted proteins | sample SSMForm2O_FD_200262 | JGI IMG/M metagenome (GOLD analysis project Ga0272442, IMG submission 200262) | Marine sediment archaeal communities from Little Sippewissett salt marsh, Falmouth, MA, United States - SSM-Form-2O | ecosystem: Environmental > Aquatic > Marine > Wetlands > Sediment ... | reverse complement strand
AAGCGCTAGGAAACATAGGCAACGAGCGTTCAGTAGAGCCATTGATCGCCAAGCTTAATGACCCCATGATTGAAATAAGTGTGGCAGTAGCAGAAGCTCTGGGCAGAATCGGCAGCGAGAGGGCAGTAGAGCTGCTTATCGCCAATTTGGAAGACCCAGACGCTTATACGAGAAGATTATCTCTTCAAGCGTTGTCGCAAGAGATTCCAGAGATAGATCGCCTTCTTCTTAGTCGGGATCTTGATGGATTGAATCCGTTCCTCGACCCGCACAAGGAAATTTCCACTGAATTTGCCAGCAAAGCAGCTGAGGAAGTGAGACTGACAATCGAGGAAGTAAAGGCGCATTACGAGGCTCTGGCCGAGCGCTTTCCTCTAAAGCTAGAATGGCGTTAAAAAGAATTTTATTATCTTGTGGAATCAGAGATATTAAATGCTGCCACCTATATAGATGGATTATAGAGACCAAGGCTAAGACTCTCGCGCTTTTTGTTCATCCCTTTCTTAATCCAACGGAAACCGTGAATACACCTCACGACCATCTCCCTCCTGGAGTTACATAGCTCATGATCACAAAGGTCTACATCACCCACTCTGAGGAGGACGAGCCCCTGGCCCGGGAGCTGGCCGAGGCCCTCTGGAGGGTGGGGCTGGAGAGCTTCGTCGCCATCTATCGGCGTGCTCGAGGGGTGGCGCCGGGTGAGAGGGTGAGGTTTGGGATCCGCCACTCTGACTGCGTCATCGCTCTTCTCACTCTGGACGGGGTGGTCTCGCCAGGAGTCAACCAGGAGATCGGCTTTTCTTGCGGGATCGACCAGCTGGTGATACCCCTCCTGGAGACGGGGGCGGAGATGCCGGTCCTGATCAGGCACCTCAAGCCGATCTCTTTTTCTCGGGAGACCTACTCCGACGCCCTCGGAGAGGTGATACTAAATATACGGGACCTCACCAGCCTTGAGTGGCTGAAGATAAAGTGCCCCCTCTGCGGCGAGGAGATGACCCAGTACCTCCCGCCCTTGGAGGTGGTGGAGAGGGCGGTTCTGTCCGGAACGGGCCTGGAGACGATATGCTCCTACTGCGAGACGCCCCTCACCCTCGACCCTCGGACCTTCAAGCCCGTACCTTGACCTTGACCTTGCACCTCGACTCAGGCCCAGACCTTGGCCGGGCCATGCCTCCGGCCGTCCCACGCCTCAGCCCCGTTAACGCCTCCGCCCACGTCTCTGCCTCGCCGGGAGAGATGAGAGAGAGATATAATATAGGGGTGGAGGCGTAGGGGTGGGGACGAGGCAGCAATTCTATGTTATCTGATGAGGATGGGCCGGGAGATCCGGCGCTCAAATTGGCTTCTGGACGGGCTTGGAACCGGGCCTCTGAACTGGCCTGCGCATGGGCCTGCGAATGGGCCTCTTTTTCTTCTCCAAACCTTTTTATATCAGGAATAGGTCTTGGGGGTAAGATCCGATGATCGGTGGCAGCGAGACGACCATCTTGATTCCGTCCTCCACAACGATGGAGTCGGCGGATATGCGAATACGCACCCTCAAGGTGGGCACGATCGCAAGGGCTGCTGCGGTATTTCGGGTGGACAGAATCGTCATCTACCGCGATCGGGAGTTCGACGATTCAAGGTTCATATCCCGGGTCCTGCAGTACGCAGAGACGCCCCAGTACCTCCGGAAACGGCTCTTCCCTCGGGAAAGAGCGCTGAGGTACGTCGGCATCCTGCCGCCGCTGCGCACCGCTCATCATCCCACAAGCTCAAAAGTTTCAACGCTCAAGGTCGGCGAGTTTCGAGTAGGTTTAGTAGTCGATGAAGTGGGATCTGACAACGGCGCATGGGTGGACATAGGTGTTGAGTGCCCATTGCCCCTCAAGACCGCATCGCGGTACGAAGTGGGGCAGCGCCTGAACGTCAGAGTCTTTTCGCTGAAACCCCTCGCCGCGGAGCCGGTAGACCGATCGGAGATACCTCACTACTGGGGCTACGAAACAGAGGTCATCCCGAACCTGGACGAACACGTCCGCTCTAGCGATAGGCTAGTTGTGGCCACTTCCAGGCAGGGCATGACAGCGACCCCAGACCTCCTGAAGCAGACGGTACTTCAGGGCCGAAAGCGGGGTCTGGAGGTGGTCTTCGGCTCGCCCGCACGCGGCGTTGATGCGTTCTTGAGCAGCGAAACGATGGAAGGATGTTGCGTGATTAACACCATACCGCATCAGGGAACCGAGACGGTAAGGCTTGAAGAGGCGATAGTGGCCACCTTATCCCAGGTCAACCTGATGCGATCACTGGAGGGCTAAATGGCAACCATACACCGACCAAGACGAGGTTCGCTGGCCTTCAGCCCCCGAAAGCGGGCTAAGAGCCAGGTCCCCAGGACGAGATACTGGGCCGCTGGCGAGGAGAAGGCCAGAATGGACGGTTTTGCCGGGTACAAGGCCGGCATGACCCATCTCATAATGATCGACGACAAGCCTAACAGCCTCACGGAGGGCATGGAGATCAGCGTGCCGGTGACCATTCTGGAGACACCGCCCCTGAACATAGCCGCCCTTCGCGTCTACGAGAAGTACAACGGCGGCGTGAGGGCTGCAGGAGAGGCTTGGTCAGAGAAGCTGGACCCTTACCTCGCAAGGTCGATCGCCGTCCCCAAGAACAATAGGGGCGCACCTCTCGATGAGATCGAGTCTCAAATAGACAAGATGGCTGAACTGCGTTTGATCGCTTATACCAACCCCAAGCTTCTGACGGGCGTTCCCAAGAAGAACCCCGACCTTATGGAGATCCAGGTGAACGGCAGCAAGATCGAGGATCAGTTCGAGCTGGCAAAAGGCCTTCTAGGCTCCTCGGTGCCGATCTCCAGCGTCTTCAGCACCGGCTCGATAATCGACGTCACTGCCATAACCAAGGGGAAGGGAACTCAGGGTCCAGTCAAGCGTTGGGGCATAATGCTCCAGAAGAGGAAACACTCTCGAGGCGGCAAGCGCCGTCACATAGGCAACCTCGGCCCCTGGAACCCCCACCACGTGCGGTGGACGGTCCCCCTCCTGGGCCAGATGGGCTACCACCAGAGAACCGAGTTCAACAAGAGAATTCTGGCCATCGGAACCGACGGCGGCGAGATCACGCCCGAAGGAGGATTCCCGGGATACGGCGTGGTTCGGGGCGAGTATGCCATCATCAGCGGAAGCGTCCCCGGCCCCACCAAGAGGCTGGTCAGGATGAGAAACGCGGTCAGATCCAAGGACGGCGTGGCCAAGACGCCCCAGGTCCTCTACGTCAGCACAGACTCAAAGCAGGGATTGTGATGAAGGCTAAGGTTATCGATCTATCAGGCAGTGAGGTCGGAGAAGTCGACCTTCCAAAGGTCTTTGACGAGGAGTTTCGACCAGACCTCATAAAGAGGGCGGTTCTGGCGGCTCAGGCCAACCGGCTCCAGCCCTACGGTCCCAGCAACCTCTCGGGGCTCAAGACCTCTGCCCAATCCTGGGGAACCTGCCGAGGAGTCTCTCGAGTTCCAAGGATCATAAACGGAAGGCGAGCTGCTCGGGTCCCCCAGGCCAAGGGCGGCCGAAGAGCCCACCCGCCAAAGCCCGAGGCGGACAGGACCGAGAAGGTCAACGCCAAGGAGCGGAGAAAGGCGATCCGTTCGGCTATAGCCGCCACTGCGAACGCCGATCTCGTGCGGGCGAGAGGCCACCAGTTCTCAGGTGAATCGATCGTCGTTGCAAAAGACGACCTTGAGGCCGTCGAGAAGACGGTCGATGTGCGAAAGTTCCTGGCAGCCTGCGGCCTTTGGGAAGACGTTTTGAGGGCCAAGAACGGCAGGTCGGTCCGGGCGGGCCGAGGCAAGATGCGAGGCAGAAAGTACAAGCATCCCAAGAGCCTGCTGATTGTGGCAGGCAAAGACGGCGGACTGATCAAGGCCTCCAGAAACCTTCCGGGCGTGGACATCACCACCGTGGACAGGCTGAACGCCGAGCTTCTGGCTCCTGGAACCCAGGCCGGAAGGCTCACCGTCTGGACTGAATCCTCTTTGAAGTGGCTGGGTGAGACCTATGGTCATTAAGAGTCCGTTCATCACGGAGAAGGTCACCAACATGATCGACTCCGACAACACCATGGAATTTTTGGTGGATATCAAGGCCAACAAGACGGAGATCAAGAAGGAACTGGAAGAGCTCTACGACGTCGATGTGATCTCGATCAGGACGATGATCACCTCCAAGGGCGAGAAGAAAGCGGCCGTGAAGCTAGTCGGCGACGGGAGTGCGAACGAGCTGGCCACCACCCTGGGACTATTGTGAGGTTAGGTTATGGGGCACAGATTAATACAACAGAACCGAGGTCGAGGAACCCCGACGTACCGGGCGCCCTCTCACAAGTTCAGGGCTGAGCTGAAGCACGTGAAGGTGGACGGTGGCGAGACCGTTCGAGGGCTCGTAAAGGACATTGTTCACGATCCGGCCCGGTCCGCCCCGGTGGCGAGAGTGGTCCTCGACAACGATGAGGAGAGGTACATCTTAGTCCCAGAGGGAGTCTATATCGGCCAGGAGATAGCTTGCGGCGCCTCCGCCGAGATCAAGCCTGGCAACTCTCTGCCTCTGGCGGAGATCCCCGAGGGAATTCCCATCTGCAACATCGAGTCGAGCCCGAGGTCCGGCGGCCAGTTCGCACGGTCCAGTGGGGTCTACGGCATACTCATAGCCCACGACGTAGGAAAGACCGTCGTCCAGCTCCCCAGCGGAGAGATGAAGTGGCTCAACCCCCAGTGCATGGCGACGATAGGCGTCGTCGCCGGCGGCGGCAGGACTGACAAGCCCTTCGTAAAGGCTGGAAAGAAGTATCACAAGATGAAGTCCAAGGCTGGCAAGTATCCCAGGGTCAGAGGCGTGGCCATGAACGTGGTGGACCACCCCTTCGGTGGCGGTGGATGGCAGCATCCAGGAAGGCCCAAGACCGTCAGCAGGAACGCACCCCCCGGTCGTAAGGTCGGGTCCATTGCGGCCAGAAGGACCGGAAAGCGTTAAAGAGGGATTGTTTTGGCGAGGAAATCAGGATCAAGGCTTCCGAAGAGGAAAGAGGAGTTCACCTACCGCGGCCTCAAGGTCGAGGAGCTTAACAAGCTCAACATGGACGAGCTTATGGCTCTTCTTCCCGCAAGGCAGCGAAGGCGGCTGAAGAGGGGCCTGACCAAGGATCACAGAAGGCTGCTCTCCAGGGTTAAGGACCGAGATGTGGTGAGAACCCACCTTCGGGACATGATAGTCCTTCCCGAGATGGTGGGAAAGACGATCGAGATTTATAATGGCAAGACGTTCAACCGGGTCGAGATCATGCCGGAGATGGTCGGCCATTACCTCGGCGAGTACTCAATGACCAGGTCAAGGGTCTCTCACGGCAGTGCCGGAGTGGGCGCCACTCGATCGAGCAAGTTCGTGCCGTTGAAGTGAGGTGTGAATTTTGGGACGACTGAAATATTCCATCACCCCTGAAAAGAAAGAGAAATCGTCCAGGGCGATGGGCACGGAACATCACATCTCGCCCAAGCACGCTCTGGAGATCTGTAATTTCATCAAGGGGATGCGAGCCGAGGCCGCGCGGGCCTATCTTGAAGACGTAATCGCCCTCAAGAGGCCAGTGCCCTTCAAGCGGCACAACAGGAAGGTACCCCATCGGCGAGGCCTGGTGGGCTGGGACGCTGGCAGGTACCCCCAGAAGGCGGCCAAGGCCGTTCTGAGCGTTTTGATAAACGCTACCAGCAACGCGGAGTACAAGGGACTTGACCCTGCTGAGATGAACATCACCCACGTCTCCACCAAGCAGGGCAGAACCCTGAGGGGCTGGATGCCGAGAGCCATGGGCAGAGCCACCCCCAAGGACACAGAGACTGTATCGATAGAGATGATATTGACCGAGGTGAGCTAACTTGGGCGTAGAGAAGAAATTTGTAGAGGACGGCTTCACCAAAGCTCTGGTCCACGAGTTTCTGTCCAAGGAGCTCAGTCGGGCCGGTTACGGCGGCATGATAATGAACAGGACCCCCATGGGTATCCAGATCACCGTCTATGCCGAAAAGCCTGGAATGGTCATCGGAAAGGGCGGGAAGCTGATCAGAAAGCTGACCCGGGACCTGGACCGAAACTTCCGGCTGGACAACCCCCAGATCGACGTCCAGGACGTGGGCAAGGCCGAGCTTAATGCTCAGGTCGTGGCCAACAGGCTGGCCAGCTCCCTGGAGCGAGGCTGGTACTTCAGAAAGGCCGGCCAGACCACCCTTCGGAGGGTGATGGAGAGCGGGGCTCTCGGCTGCGAGATAATCATGAGCGGCAAGGTGACTGGACCTCGATCCAGGGTCGAGAAGTTCCTATCCGGTTACGTCAAGCATTCGGGCAAACCCTCCCAAGAGATCGTGGACCACGGATACGCCGTGGCTGTGAAGAAGCTGGGAACCATCGGGTGTCAGGTGAGAATCGTACCTCCCAACGCCATACCTCCAGATCGGTTCGAGATCGCTCCGCCCTCCAAAGAGGCTCCCGAGGAACTTGCACCCGTAGAGGAGAAGAAAGACGAGCTGGAGGAACTTCTGGAATCCGAGACCGAGGGGCCCGTCGAGGAGATAGTCGTCGAGGACCTGGAAGTCGAGATCACCGAAGAGGAAGTCTCCGCAGAGCCGGTCATTGAAGAGCCGGTCGCCGAAGAGACGATCGTTGAAGAGACGGCTGTCGAGGAAGAGGTCTCCGAGGGGCCGGTTGTCGAGGAAGAGGTTCCTGTAGAGACGATCGCCGAAGAGACGATCGTTGACGAGCCGGTCGTCGAGGAAGAGGTCTCTGAGGTGTCGGTCGTCGAGGAAGAAGTCTCTGAGGTGTCGGTCGTCGAGGAAGAGGTCTCCGAGGTGTCGGTCGTCGAGGAAGAGGTCTCCGAGGAGCCGGTCGTCGAGGAAGAGGTCTCTGAAGTGCCAGTCGTCACTGAAGAGGAAATTCCTGCAGAGACGATCACCGAAGAGCCGGCCGTCGAGGAGGAGGCTCCTGCAGAGGAAGTCTCCGAGGAAGAGCCGAAGAGCGATGCGTGAGACGAGAGCGTGACTTGACATGGCGATATTCAGGGTCGATGAACTGAGGAATATGAGCCCCGAGGAGCTGGCTGAAGAGCTTGAAAAGCTCAAAAGCGAGCTCATCCGGGAGAGGGGGCTCGTCGTCTCTGGCGGCGCCCCGGAGAACCCTGGCAGGATAAGGGAGATAAAGAGGTCCATAGCCAGGATCAAGACGATACAGAAGGAGCGTGGCACAGCGTGATGATAACTCCTGAGAATCTCGTCAGACATGAGCTGATAGGCCTCTTGGCGGAGGTCGTCGAGAGCACAAACTCCTCCATGGTGGGAATATCAGGCCGGGTCATCGATGAAACCCGGAACACGTTTCTGATCGAGACCAGGAGTGGAGATAAACGCGTTCCCAAGTCCTGCAACTGCTTCCTTTTCACCCTGTCCAAGGGCCTGAAGGTGAAGGCAGTGGGCTCAGTTTTAGTCTCACAACCCGAAAACAGGATTAACAAAAAAATACGGAGATCGAGGTGGAAATTATGAGGGATGTCGGACTGGGCGTCAAGTCACCTGAGAAGGCCTGTGACGATCCAAAATGTCCCTTTCATGGAGAACTTTCCGTTCGCGGTCAGGTTTTTGACGGAACGGTGGTCAGCGACAAGATGACCGATACTGTGGTGGTCCTGCGCGAGTTCGAAAGGAAGATGACGAAGTACGATAGGTATGAGAAGAGGCGGTCGAAGCTCCACGCCCACAACCCGCCCTGCCTGAAGGCGAAGGTCGGTGACGTGGTCAAGGTCGCAGAGTGCAGGCCACTCAGCAAGACCAAGTCCTTCGTCGTGGTGGAGGTCGTGCGATGAAGGGTCTGAAGGCAAGCATCCCAAGGCCCATTAACGCGGGAGCGCGCCTGGAATGCGCCGACAACACCGGCGCTCGGATGCTCGAGATCATATCGGTGAAGAGGTACAGGGGCGTTAAAAACAGGATGCCCTGTGCTGGAGTCGGCGACATGATCGTTGTATCCGTAAAGAAGGGAACCCCGGAGATGAGAAAGCAGATCCTGACTGCGGTGATTATCCGCCAGAAGAAGGAGTTCCGAAGGCCCGACGGCCTGAGGGTCAAGTTCGAGGACAATGCAGCGGTCATCACCGACCTTGCCGGAATTCCCAAGGGATCGGAGATAAAGGGGCCAGTGGCCAGAGAAGTGGCTGAGAGGTACGGAAAGATTGCCTCGGCAGCATCGATAATAGTGTGATAACCATGAAGAGCAAACAGCCACGCAAACAGCGAAAAGAGAGGTTCTCTGCACCCCTTCACAAACGGCAAAAGTACATGCACGCCGCCCTCTCCAAGGAGCTTCGCGAGGAGATGAAGACTCGCAGCGCTCAGGTGAGGCAGGGCGATACCGTCAAGATGATGCGCGGCGATCATGCGGGAACCGAGGGAGAAGTCCAGAAGGCGGACCTGAAGAGCGGCACCATCCACGTGGCCGGAGTTAGCGTATTCCGGGCCGATGGAACCGAGGTGCCCAGGGCGGTCCAGCCCTCCAACGTCGTCATCACCAAGATGGAGCTGGACGACGAAGAAAGGAAGAAGATCTTTTCCAGGTGATTTAGGTGAGCAGACATCAGAAGAGGGTTGCGAGTCCCAGAAGCTGGCCGATCGCAAGGAAGATCCACACGTGGGTGGCCAAGAGCAAACCCGGTCCCCACTCTGCAAAGGGGAGCATCCCCCTCGTCGTCGTGGTCAGGGATCTTCTGGGGCTGGTCGACAACTCGAGAGAAGCAAAGCGCGTCCTCCACGAGGGCGGAGTTCTCGTCGACGGAACGGCGAGAAAGGACATCAAGTTCCCAGTGGGGATCTTCGACGTGATATCGGTCCCGTCTATGGACAAGAAATACAGGCTGCTTCAGGACGCCAAGGGAAGGTTCAACCTCCACGAGCTGGAGGCTGGCGAAGCCCGGAAGCTCTGCAGGATAGAGAACAAGACTACCCTCAAGGGCGGCAAATTGCAGCTGAACCTCAACGACGGGACGAACATCCTCGCCGAGGGCGATTATGGGACCGGTAGCTCGGTGATCCTCTCCATACCCGATAAGGAGATCGCAGACGTCATCGAGTTCAAAGAGGGGAACCTGGCCATGGTCGTGGGTGGGTCCCACTCCGGCGAGGTCGGGACGATCAAGGAGATCGAGGTCGTCAGAAGTTCTCGGCCCAACCGGGTGATCATCTCCGGCAAGGAGGATTTCGAGACTACCGTCGATCACGTCTTCATGATCGGAACAGACAAACCCGCCATCAAGCTGGGGGCTCTTATATGAACGTCATGTTGGAACCGCGCGTCGACAAGGTGACCGTCCACATAGGGACCGGCGAGAGCGGCCAGAGGCTGGTCAACGCCGAGACTATCCTCGGCGCGATAACCAACCGGACCCCCGTAAGGTCCAACGCCAAAAAGACGCTTCCGGGCTTTGGGATAAAGAAGAGCGAGCCGATCGGGTGCAGACTGACCCTGAGAGGCGATGAGGCCGAAGAATTTCTAAAAATAGCCCTGGAAGTGACAGGTGGCGCCCTCCGGAGGGGCCAGTTTGACGATACCGGCAACTTCTCCTTTGGAGTCGAGGAGCACACTGACTTTCCGGGGATGAAGTACGATCCCGACATCGGGATCTTCGGCATGGACGTCTCCGTGGCCCTCAAAAGGCCCGGATACCGGGTGGCCCGAAGGCGCGTCGCAAGGGGGAAGATAGCTTCCAAACACAGAGTCTCCCGAGATGACGCCGTGGAGTACGTCAAAAATAAATACGGCGTAGAGATCGTGGAGGCTGCATGAAGACCGATACCAAGAGCTTCGGCAGAGGCGCAAATTCCTGCAAGAGATGTGGCAGAAAGCCGGGGCTCATTCGAAAATATGGAATCTATCTCTGCAGGCAGTGTTTCAGAGAGATCGCCCAAGAGATGGGTTTTGAGAAGTACACGTAGGTGATGACTAATGGTACTGTTAGATCCGCTTGCCGACGCCATGTCCGTCATAAAGAACGCTGAAGACGTCGGCAAAAGTGAATGCGTCATCCAGCCAGCTTCCAAGCTCATCGGCAACACCTTGAAGGTTATGGCAGATCTTGGATACATCGGCGAGTTCGAGTTCATAGACGACGGCAAGTCCGGCATTTTCAAGGTCAACTTGCAAGGAAAGATCAATCGGTGCGGCGTGATCAAGCCTCGGTTCTCCACTCAGGTATTGGACCTGGAGAAGTGGGAGAAGAGGTTCCTTCCCTCCCGAAACTTCGGCGTGCTCATCATGAGCACGAGCCAGGGGGTCATATCTCACGTCGATGCCAGGGAGCGCGGGATCGGCGGCCAGCTTTTGGCTTACGTCTATTAGGTGGTCAAGATGGTCAAAGAGTTGGCGCGACTTATAGAAATTCCAGATGGCGTCGAGGTGGAAATCGGCGACGACGCAGTGGTGACGGTTACCGGACCCTTGGGGACGGTTTCAAGACGCCTCTGGTATCCTGGTATAGAGATCAGAAAAGACGAGTCCGGCCTGGTCGTGGACGCCGATATCACCAGGAAGCGGCATCGATCCATGGTCGGAACTCTGGCCGCCCATCTGAACAACATGATCAAAGGTGTGAACGAGGGCTTCGAGTACAGGATGAAGGCTGTTTACTCTCACTTCCCCATACAGCTGAAGGCCGCCAAGGGAGAGCTATTGATCAGCAACTTCCTGGGCGAGAGGAAGCCTCGCTCCGCTCGAATCATGGGAGACTCCAAGGTGGAGGTCAAGGGCGACACCGTGATCGTCACTGGAATCGACAAGGAACGTGTCGGTCAGACGATGGCCAACATCGAGCAGGCGACCAAGGTCAGAGGGTTCGACATCAGAGTATTCCAGGACGGGATATACCTGGTGGACAAGAGGTGACGGAGTTGACTTCCGAAACTGAGAGGTTGATGAAAGTTCGGGCGAGGCAGAAGAAGAGGAAGCCCGAGTTCAACCGTTGCGATTCACACAAAAAGAAGAAGCTCTCACCCAGCTGGAGACGGCCCCGAGGCCTGCACAACAAGCTGAGACAGCATATAGCGGCCAAGGGAAAGCTGGTCAAAGCCGGCTACGGGAGCCCGAAAGGCGTCAAGGGGTATCATCCCTGCGGCATGAAAGAGGTTCTCGTAAGAAATTCGGGGGACCTGCTCGAAGCCGAGGGGTGTGCCGTCCGGATCGCCAGCACCGTGGGCATGAAGAAGAGAGACGAGATCGAGGCGATGGCCCGAGAGATGAACCTGAAGGTTCTCAACCCCACCTTTGGAGGCGACTGAATTGCCGAATTTTTCAACGCAGAAGAGGCTTGCAGCATCCGTTCTCGACGTGGGTGAGAGCAGGGTCTGGATCAACCCCGATCCAGATGCCGTCGGCGAGATAGCCGACGCCATCACGCGAGAGGATATCAGGTCTCAGATAGATGCGGGAAACATCAAGGCCAAGCCGAAGAAGGGCAACAGCCGCGCGAGATTCAGGGTGCGAGCCGCGAAGAGGGCCTACGGCCACAAGAAAGGGCAGGGCAGGAGAAAGGGCGCGAAAGGTTCCCGGTCTCCGAAGAAAGAGATGTGGATGACCAAGATCCGGGCTCTTCGCAGGACGCTGAAAGAGCTGAGGGAAGAGGGCGACATCGACCGTCACACCTATCGGATGCTTTACCGGAAGGCCAAGGGCGGCGAGTACCGCAGCACAGCCCATCTCAACGCGTACATCAAAGCAAAAGGTCTAACGAGGAGTGACTGATGGCAACCGGACCGCGATACAAAGTGCCCTTCAGAAGGCGGAGAGAGGGCAGAACGGATTATCACTTCAGATACAAGCTGATCCTTTCAAGAAAGCCGAGGCTTGTGGTCAGAAGGGGGAACAAGAACATCAACCTGCAGCTCGTCGTTGCAGAGCCCGCTGGCGACAGAACGCTCCTTACGGTCAACTCTCGGGAGCTGAAAAAGTTCGGCTATGAGCAGAACACCGGAAACGTCCCCGCATCGTACCTCGCGGGCCTTCTCTTCGGCAAGAGGATGAAGGCGATGGGCGAGACGGAGGCGATTTTGGACATGGGGATTCACGCCAATACCAAGGGAAACAGGATATACTCCGCCCTGAAGGGCGTGGTGGACGCCGGGATAGAAGTTCCCCACAGCCCTGAGATCTTCCCGGACGATGGTAGGATCCGTGGCGAGAATATAGAGGCTTACCGAGGCGTGGAGTTCACGGCTCAGTTCGAGGCCGTCCGCGAGAAGATACTGGGGTGAGCTGATGAGGATGGAATACAGAGAGGAATGGGTCCCCAAGACCAAGCTGGGCAAGCTCGTTTACGAGGGGCAGGTCACGACCTTTGACGAGGCGCTCAAATCGAGGCTCCCGATCAAAGAGGCGGGAATAGTCGACGCCCTGCTCCCCGGTCTTGAGGACGAGGTTCTGGACATTAACATGGTCCAGAGGATGACTGACTCGGGACGAAGGGTCAAGTTCAGGGCCACGGTCATCGTCGGAAACAAGGACGGCTACATCGGCATCGGCCAGGGAAGAGACAACCAGGTCGGACCAGCCATCAGAAAGGGCATAGATGTGGCCAAGCTGAACATCATAAAGGTACAGCGCGGTTGTGGAAGCTGGGAATGCGGCTGCGGCGCAGGTCACACAGTACCCTTTGAGGTCGTGGGAAAGGCTGGATCCGTCTCGATCACCCTGATCCCGGCCCCGAGAGGTCTGGGGATCGCGGCGGGAGAGACTGCCAAAAAGGTGATGGAGATGGCCGGGATCCAGGACGTCTGGACGAAGTCCTCGGGCAACACCAGAACCACCCTCAACTTCGCCAAGGCCACCTACAACGCGCTCCGTAATACCGTCACCATGAGGGTATGACGATGTATGCGATAGTGCGACTTCGGGGCAGCGTCAAAACCAAGCCCGATATCAAGGATACCCTCAAGATGCTCCGACTTCACAGGATCAACCACTGCGTCGTGGTGCCGGATAGCCCTCACTATCGGGGCATGATCCAGAAGGTGAAGGACTACGTAGCTTGGGGCGAGATCGACGAGGACGCTCTGGCGTCGATGCTCGAGATGCGTGGCAGGTTGAACGGCAACAAGCGTTTGACTGACCAGTTCATAAAGGAGAACACCTCCTACGGAACGATAAAGGAGTTCGCCTCGGCGGTCTCCGGAGGGGCTGCAAGCCTCAAGGACGCCGGGATTAAGCCGATATTCAGGCTTCACCCTCCTAGAAAGGGTCACCGCGGTACGAAAAAGACCGTCAAAGAGGGCGGAGAGCTCGGTTACCACGAGTCGATCTCAGATCTTATCTGGAAGATGAGGTAGGACCATGCCTAAAAGCAATCTGAAGAAGTTTCGGGGCAGCCGGACCCACGGCGGCGGCACTCACAAAAACCGCAGAGGCGCGGGATCGAGAGGCGGCCGCGGCAATGCCGGTGGGTGCAAGCATCATTTCCAAAGAGAGATGATGCGAGGCCGGGCGATGGGCAAGCACGGGTTTTACAAACACAACGCCGAGGACGTTGACATCGTCAACGTCGGCGAGCTGGATTCGATGGCTGGCGAGGATGGCCGGATCGATCTCGGGAAGATGAAGGTCCTGGGCAGAGGCAAGCTCGCAAGGCCCGTCTCCGTCAGTGCAGCATCATTCTCCGCTGTCGCCAGGGAGAAGATCGAAGAGGCTGGCGGTGAAGTAGTGGTATCATGAATCAGCACAGCTTCTTCTACGCGATCGAGCCTTTTGTGAGGAGGCTGCCGGCGGTGGAGAGGCCCGAAGGTCACGTCCACTTCAAGAAGAAGCTCAGCTGGACTGTGGGCATTCTCATCCTCTACTTCGCCCTCTCCAACGTCTCCCTCTTCGGCCTCTCCTCGGCATCCAGAGACCTCTTCGGGATGTACCGAGCCTTCTTCGCCGGATCCTTCGGCTCCCTGATGCTCCTGGGCATAGGGCCCATAGTCACCGCTTCCATCGTCCTCCAGCTCTTGGTGGGGGCCGACCTGATAAAGCTGAACCTGAGAGATCCGCGAGACCAGGCGGTCTTCCAGGGAACTCAAAAGCTTCTGGTCTTCGTCATGATCATCGTGGAGGCCCTGCCCCAGGTGACGGGCGGCTACCTCCTTCCCGATCAGGGACTCGCTCAGGCATTAGGCGTATCCCTCGGCGTGGTCTCATTTATCATATTCCTCCAGATCTGCATCGGCGGAGTCCTCATCCTCTTCATGGACGAAGTGGTGAGCAAGTGGGGGATCGGGTCAGGGGTCGGCCTATTCATCGTCGCTGGGGTCAGCCAGCAGCTGATCACGGGGATCTTCAATTGGACTATCGGGGACAAGGGTCTGCCCATAGGGATAATCCCGAAATGGGTCTTCATATTCACAAACGACGTTCTGGGCCTCGAGGACGTATTCACATCCTCCGGCCTTGAGCGGGTCTTCATAGACGGTGGCATTCTTGCCCTGATATCCACCATAGCGATCATCCTCTTCGTGGTCCTGGTGGAGAGCACGAGGGTCGAGATACCCCTCGCCCACAGCTCCGTCCGGGGCGCGAGAGGCAGGTTCCCGGTCAAGCTCGTCTACGCCAGCGTCCTTCCCATGATCCTGGTGAGAGCCCTTCAGGCCAACATCCAGATGGTAGGGACCCTTCTCGCGGGCAAGATCGGAACGATCACCACGGCCAGCACCACCGATACGGCCGCGGGACTGAACATCGTCTACACCGCATATTCGAGCCTCATTGGCACCTTCACCTCGACATCTCGGTACGACATGGTGACCGGCGAGCTGGTGAGCGCCACGTCGCCCCAGCCGATATCGGGCCTCATGTACTACCTCTCGCCGATCAACAGTCCTTACGACTGGATACCAAGCCTCGTCTCCAGCAGCAACCCGGGAATGGAGCTATTGGGCCTGCCCTCGATAGCGGGCTGGCAGATATGGCTGCACGTCTTCACCGACGCTGCGGTCCTGATCGTTGGCGGGGTGATCTTCGCCATATTCTGGATTGAGACGACAGGGATGGGGGCTAAGAGCGTCGCGGCCAAGATCCACGCCTCTGGCCTTCAGGTTCCGGGCCACAGAAGAAGCGCTGTCAGCATCGAGAAGCTCCTCGGAAGGTACATCCCCAAGGTGACGGTGATCGGCGGCGTCATCATCGGCCTGCTCACCCTCGTTGCAAGCCTCATGGGCACCCTGGGAGGCGCGGGCGGTACCGGTCTGCTTCTCACTGTGAGCATCGTATATCGGCTCTACGAGCAGATTGCCAGCGAGCAGATCCAGGAGATGTACCCGATGATGCGCAAGTTCTTCGGTGAGTCGGCATGAAGAACGGCAACCTTGCAAAGTCCCTCAACTCTCTCCTCCTGGGCGTCGGAACCGCCCTGATGGTGGGGATAATGGTGAGCGAGGAGTTCAGGCATACTGTGGGAGTGATGATGGATGCGGCGATCGGGTGGTTGCCCGATATCCTCCCCTTCCACATGGTCCTCTTCGCTCTCGCCGCCATAACCGGCCTTTATGCGAGCCTCATCCAGAAGTACACCATGGACTGGGATTACCTCAAGAAGCAGCAGGAGACTATGAGGAGCTTCCAGCGGGAGATGCGAGAGGCTCAGCTTGCAGGGGACAAGGCACGCCAGCAGCAGCTTCAGAACCAGCAGAGGGAGATGCTCGGCGATCAGAGCAAGATGATGAAGATGCAGCTTAAGCCGATGGCCTACATCGGGATCGTCTCCATACCTCTCTTCATGTGGGCCTACCTCTACATTGATCAGAACGCCCTTTACCTGAGCTTTCCTTTCTGGGGAAGACATGAGATAGCTGAGACCGTCATCGGCCCCATATTCTACTGGTTCTACTGGTACTTCATCTGCTCGATACCGATATCGCAGATCATAAGAAAAGCCCTCGACATCGGCGGTACTTAATGATAATCACAGTCAGCGGATCTCCTGGTACCGGGACGAGCACCCTCTCCCGGATCCTCTCAAAAGAGCTGGACCTTCGCTGGGTCAACTCCGGGGAGCTCTTTCGAAAGATCGCCAGCGATCGAGGTATCTCTTTGAGAGAGCTGGGTCGGATCGCAGAAGAGAGCCCGGAGGTCGACTATCTCATAGACGACGCCCAGAGGGCGATGGCAAAAGATGCCGGAGGCGTCTTCGAGGGGAGGCTATCGGGCCACGTCCTCGACGCCGACCTGAAGATCCTCCTCAAGGCCGACCGGAGGGTCCGGGCCGAGAGGATAGCATCCCGCGAGGAGAAGCTCGTAGAAGACGCCATCCAGGAGTCGAGGGTCCGGGAGGAGTGCGAGGCGAGACGTTACGAGAAGTACTACAACATAGACGTGAACGACTTCTCCGTCTACGACCTGGTGATAGATACCGGTACCTGGAACGAGAAAGGGGTCGTCGCGATCGCCCTGGCTGCAGTGAGGTCTCTTGAAGATGGCAAAAGCTCTACCCTCTGACAAAATCAGGGAGATTCTCATCCGAAGGGAGGGAAGATCTGACCCCAGGTATGGAGTTCTCCCCACCGAGCGGCCCCTCGACCTTCACATAAAGCTCGGCTGCATAAACCTCGACAAGCCCCCGGGGCCTACCAGCCATGAGGTTGTGGCCTGGGTGAAGAGGATCCTGGAGATCGAGAGTGCGGGCCACAGCGGAACCCTCGACCCCAAGGTGACTGGAATCCTCCCCACCATGCTCTGCGACTCGACCAGGGTCGTGGAGACCCTCCTATCTGCGGGAAAAGAGTACGTCTGTCTGATGCGGGTTCACGCCACCCTCCCCCGAAAGAGGATCATCGAGGCGTGCTCTGAGTTTTCGGGCGTCATCTACCAGCGGCCGCCCCTCAAGTCCAGCGTCAAGAGGGCGCTTCGGACGAGGGAGATCTACTACCTGGAAGTCCTGGAGATCGAGGGGCCCAGCGTCCTCTTCCGGGTCGGCTGCGAGGCCGGGACCTACATCCGAAAGCTCTGTCACGACATCGGCCTCGCCCTGGGGACGGGGGCCCACATGGAAGAGCTCCGGAGGACTAAGAGCGGTCCCTTTCGCGAAGACGAGACCCTGGTGACCCTCCACAACCTCAAGGACGCAAAGGAGATCTGGAAAGAGACCGGCGATGAAACCCTCCTGCGACGGGCGATCCAGCCGGTGGAGGCAGCTCTCCGGCACATGCCATCAGTCGTCGTCAGCGATGGCGCCGTCGACGCCATCTGTCACGGAGCGCCCCTGGCGGCGCCGGGACTCCTCAGCCTCGAATCCGGGATAGAGGCGGGGGAGAAGGTAGTTATTTATACCCTGAAAGGAGAGGCTGTTGCCGTAGCCCAAGCTGCTATGGCGAGCGAGGATATGATGAAGTCCTCCTCGGGGATCGTGGCCAAGACCTCCAGGGTGGTCATGGCTCCGGGAACCTATCCGAGGCTGTGGGCCAAAAAGTCGTAATAGTGCCGAGGTAGTCTAGTGGTAAGGCGCAAGCCTGGAATTCTGTACTGAAAGCTTGTGATTCGCAAGGGTCGCGGGAGTTCGAATCTCCCCCTCGGCGCTCTTTCATAAATTCTCTTTTGCAACTTCACCTTAACAGCCTCTATTAGACTGTTTATGCGATTTTGACCTTGACACACCTTTTAGCTCTTTAGCCCGTCCTCGTACCCGGAATTTCCATCCCACAAGTCCTGCTTTTTCGCCTTCTGGCTTCCAATTCTAGACCTCCTTTCGAGAAAGCGCTATAAAGGACCGTCACGGATCAGAGGGTGCCTTGTTTGGCGAGGATGACTAGAGGATATGGCGCGAGGGAGGCCGAGAAAGAGAGAAGGCGGAGACGGCAACGCCAGCGACAAAGGCAACAGCAGCGGTGCGAACCTGGGATTCGAGGCGAAGCTCTGGGCTGCCGCCGACAAGCTCCGGGGCCACATGGACGCCGCCAAGTACAAAAAAGTCGTCCTGGGGCTCATATTTCTGAAGTACATCTCAAACACCTTCAGGGAGCATCACGACCGGCTGAAGGAAGAAGAGTACACCGACCCGCAGGATCGGGACGAGTACCTGGCCGAGAACGTCTTCTGGGTCCCAAAGGAGGCGCGGTGGTCTATGCTTCAGGGGAGGGCGAAGTCTCCGGAGATCGGAAACCTCGTCGACGGGGCGATGGACGCCATCGAGAAGGAGAACCCGCAGCTGGAAGAGGTTCTTCCCAAGGATTACGGCCGGGCGTCCCTGGACAAGAGGCGGCTTGGAGAGCTGGTGGACCTGGTGGGGACGATCGGCCTGGGGGACGAAACGAGCCGGTCGAAGGACGTTCTGGGCAGGGTCTACGAGTACTTCCTGGGCAAGTTTGCGGCCGCCGAGGGGAAGAGGGGCGGCGAGTTCTGGACGCCTCAATCGGTGGTGCGGGTCCTCGTGGAGATGAGCGAGCCCTTCGGGGGCAGGGTCTACGATCCGTGCTGCGGGCTCTGGCGGTATGTTCGTCTCTTCGGAGAAGTTCGTCGAGGCGCACGGCGTTGAGCTGAGGGATCTGTCGGTCTACGGCCAGGAGTCAAACCCCACTACCTGGAAGCTCTGCAGGATGAACCTGGCCATCCGGGGGATCAATGAGGACCTAGGCGATAGCAACGCAGACTCTTTCCTGGCCGACCTTCACCCGGACCTTCGGTCCGACTTCATCCTCGCAAACCCGCCCTTTAACATGAAGGAGTGGGGAGGAGACCTCTTGAAGGAGGACGTCCGGTGGCGGAGGTTCGGAACGCCGCCGGCGGGGAACGCGAACTTTGCCTGGGTCGAGCACATCATATACCACCTCTCGGCTCACGGGATCGCGGGGTTCGTCCTCGCCAACGGGTCCATGTCCTCAAACCAGTCCGGCGAGGGCGAGATCAGGCAGAGGATCGTCGAGGACGATCTCGTCGACTGCATGGTCGCCCTCCCCGGCCAGCTCTTCTACACCACCCAGATCCCGGCCTGTCTCTGGTTCCTTGCTAAAGACAAGGGGAACGGTAAGTTCAGGGACCGGCGGGGCGAGGTCCTCTTCATCGACGCAAGAAAGCTCGGCACCCTCGTCGACCGGGTTCATCGGGAACTGACCGACGAGGAGGTCGCCTCGATCGCCCGGACCTACCACGCCTGGCGCGGGGAGTCTGCGGCAGGCGAGTACCAGGACGTTCCGGGATTCTGCAAGAGCGCGACCCTGGAGGAGATCGCGGCCCAGGGCGGGGTTCTCACGCCTGGCCTATACGTCAGCGCAGAGAAACTTGAGGACGACGGCGAGCCCTTCGAGGAGAAGATGGCGCTTCTAACAAAAGACTCGGAGGCCGAGTTTGCCGAAAGCTCGAGGTTGGAAGCTGAGATAAAGGAGAACATGAGGGGACTGGGATACGGGGTCTGAAAGTTTTGGCGGATCAGCATAAGATTCATTATCGGTGATGGCATATTAATCGTGATACGATGACTTCGACGGCTCCGATGGATCGCTTTGCCGAGCTGAGAGAGAAGATGCTGCCCCTCCTACGTCCATACGTGAAGAAGGTCGCCGTATTCGGCTCCTTTGCCAGGGGCGAGGAGACGCCGGAGAGCGACATCGACGTCCTGGTGGATCTGAAACCGCCCGGCGAGCGGCCCGTCCTGGGGCTGAAGTGGTTTGGGATCGAGGAAGAGCTGGGCAGCATTTTGGGCGGAGGGTGGAGCTGGTAAGCGAGAGCGGCCTGAGCCCCTACGTCCGGCCGTATGCAGAACGGGATATGGTGCTCCTCTATGAAGAAGGATGATGCGGCATGACTCGGATCTCCATAAGTGTGCCCGTCGTTCGCTGGGCGCTGGAGAGGTCGGGGCGGAGGGCGAGGCTTGAGCGGAGGTTTCCCAAGCTGCCCGAGTGGCTGAGCGGCGAGAGCCAGCCGACGCTTCGTCAACTCGAAGATCTTGCCAAGGCCACCTCGACGCCGCTGGGGTACTTCTTCCTTTCCGAACCTCCAGAAGAGCAGCTTCCCATCCCCCATTTCCGCACCCTCGGCGATGGGCGTTCGGTCGGGCCAAGCCCCGACCTCCTGGAGACGGTCCAGGCGATGGAGCGTCGGCAGGCCTGGATGCGGGAGTATCTGATCGAAGAGGGCCACGGTCCCTTGGACTTCGTCGGTTCAGCATCGGCGACGAAAGAGCCGACGGTCGAGCCTGAGCAGCTCGCCATTGAGATGCGACGGATGCTGGGGCTCGTCGAAGGATGGGCCGCCGGTAACCGCACCTGGACGGACGCGCTCCGGCAGCTTCGCGGCAGGATGGAGGAAGCCGGAATCCTGGTGGTGGTGAACGGCGTCGTCGGCAACAACACCCGCCGGAAGTTGGACCCCGCTGAGTTTCGAGGCTTTGTCCTGGTGGATGAGTACGCGCCGCTCGTCTTCGTCAACGGCGCAGACGGCAAGGCTGCCCAGATGTTCACCCTGGCCCACGAGCTGGCGCACGTGTGGTTTGGCAGCAGTGCTGCCTTCGACTTGCGAGAACTCCAGCCCGCCGACGACAGAACGGAGCTGGCGTGTAACCGCGCAGCTGCAGAGTTTCTGGTCCCGAAGAGCCAGCTGCTCGAATTTTGGCCTTCCGCGGAGAAAAGAGAGGAGCAGGAGCCCTATCAGGCCGCAGCTCGCCACTTCAAGGTTAGCGAGCTTGTCGTCGTCCGCCGGGCGGTCGATTTGGGGCTCATAACAAAAAGAGATTATCTTGATTTCTACCGAGGCTATCAGAGAGAAGAGCGGGTTGCTGCTGCCAGCCAGGGCCAGGGTGGCGGCGACTTCTACGCCAACCAGAACCTGCGGATCGGCCGCCGCTTTGCCGAGGTCGTGGTGGGCGCCGCCAGGGAAGGCAGGCTTCTTTATCGCGATGCGTATCAGCTGACGGGCCTCTACGGAAAGACCTTTGAGAGATATGCCCAGTCCCTCGCCGCCGGAGGGGCCCCGTGACCTCCTCTCGCGCCTTTGTTCTTGATGCCAACGTCTTCATCGAGGCGCACCGTCGCTACTACGCCTTCGACATCGCCCCGGTCTTTTGGACGACGCTGATAGATAATGCTAAAAACGGCAGGCTGCTGAGCATCGATCGCGTCGAAGTTGAGCTTAAGCGGGGTGGTGACGAGCTGGCCGATTGGGCCAGCGGCAGTTTTCACGAGTTCTTTGACTCGACAGACGACAAGGAGGTAATCGAGGCTTACCGCAAGATTATGGTCTGGTCTCAGGGCCAGGCTCAGTATACCGGGGCGGCGAAAGCCGAGTTTGCCAGCGCGCCGGATAGTTGGCTGGTGGCGTATGCAATGGCGAAAGGATGCATCGTGGTCACCCATGAGCAGTTCAGTCCCGACGCCAAGGCGAGAATAAAGATCCCGAACGCGTGCAAAGCGTTTGGTGTTGAGTATGTTGACACGTTCCAGATGATGCGTGCTCTGAGGGTCTGGTTGGGCTGAAATGACTTGTATTGAAGTTACTCATTCTGCCCTGAAGATGTGCAGGGTCAACTCCACGCAAGGCTGAGATCAGGGAGAATATGGAGGGATTGGGCATGGAATCCAAAAGATGGCTATCAACGACGCTCGGAAAATTTGTGACATTCCAAAGGGGGCATGATCTACCTGAACATCAAAGACATCATGGTAAGATTCCTGTTATGGGCTCTTTTGGAATTACCGGTTATCATAATGTATCCAAAGCAAAGGGTCCTGGCGTCACAATCGGTAGAAGTGGCGCGTCATTTGGAGTTGTTAATTATTCCTCTGTTGATTATTGGCCACTTAATACCACAGAGGATTTCGAAAAACCTAATCAATGGTTAAGTTTATATACTATTATAACTATATAAACTTACATGAAAAACTTAATAGACTTTTCCATCATGCACGAATATAACAAGAACGTCCTGCCTCGTGGT
>Ga0272442_10003505_pt1 | contig 21977 bp, 20 predicted proteins | sample SSMForm2O_FD_200262 | JGI IMG/M metagenome (GOLD analysis project Ga0272442, IMG submission 200262) | Marine sediment archaeal communities from Little Sippewissett salt marsh, Falmouth, MA, United States - SSM-Form-2O | ecosystem: Environmental > Aquatic > Marine > Wetlands > Sediment ... | reverse complement strand
CGAATCTGATTGCCAAGTTCCAATGAATTTGCTTTCGTCATCCGGTGTTATAAACATAAATGGCAAAGAAATTACAACTGCAGCTGCTGCTAAAACAACAATTACGGCAGCGATCACAAACATTGTTTTAATTTCCATCCTCTCACAACATTTCAAAATATACTAAATGCTAAAGTATTTTGCTACAAACAACTATAAAAATTCCAGGCGTCACATTTAAAAATAGGAAGAATATACAGCCAATCCTATGAAAAAGGCAGAAAAATGCATTTCATGTGGAAAAGGACTACTTGGACAAGGCTCTACAACGTTTCCATGTCCTACATGCGAAGAGATAATCGGAAGATGTTCAAGTTGTAGAGAACAAAGTGTAAAATATTCATGTAAGAAATGCGGTTTTACAGGACCATAGGGGGAAAATAATTCATGGGCGAAGTAATAGGACTAATACGCGTAATGCCTGGTGAAGTTCTTGAAGACAGCCAGCTAGAAAAAATGATAGAAGATATAAAAGCAGTAATCAAACCACCAGCAAAGGTTGGAAATATTCAGATAAAACCTGTTGCATTTGGTTTGAAAGGACTTAATGTTACAGTTCTAGTCCCTGATGATGCAGGTGGGCTTGATCCAATAGCAGATGAAATATTAAAAGTAAAAAATGTTGACTCTGCAGAAGTAACAGATGTTGGTCGAGCGTTATAATAAATCAAATATTTTTTTTAAATTCAAATACTGTCCTACAATTTTTAAATATTATGTAGTGCAAACATACAAATCGTTGCACTATGAAACTAAAAATAACAATATTTGTAAGCTTATTATTGCTGATAGGAAATAACATTGTAACTTCAGTTGAAATAACAGTACAAGGGAATGTCCCAACTTTAGAGATCAATATTGATCCATATTCAACAATATATGAGGGCGACATCATTGATTGTGATATAACAGGGGATCCAACAATTTTATATTGGCAAATTAACGATGGTTCAAAGCATTATACATTTCACGATAATGATCCAGTTATTTTTGATCCTGAGCCAACTCCTCTAAATTCTGAATATGTTAATCTTACAGTTTATGCTGAAAACGAATTAGGAAATTCTTATAAAACAATTAAAGTAAGAATCAAAAGAATATTTTTTGGTGATATTCACTGGCATACTCAATTTTCTGATGGAGACAATCCAATAGACACAATGTATCAAAATGCAATAAAAGATAATTATCTAGATTTTGTTTGCTGTTCAGACCACGCTGAATGGATAGATGGACTTACTAAATCAAATATAGAAAATATCTGGAAAAAACCAAGAGATATTATCAAAAATGTTTGGTATTTTAGAGTTGCTATTCAAAATATAATTTATTACTCGAGAAATGGCTATAATAATTGGGAGATCATCAAGCAAAAAGCAAATGAATATTATGATGAAGGTAACTTTACAACTTTTATTGGATTTGAATGGTCTGGAAAAAGTAAGCAAGATTTTCATACTAATTTCTATTATAAAGATGTATACCCTGATGCAAATGAATACTCATGTTCAGATGTTTATAATAAACAAAATAGTAAATCAACATTAGAAGATGTATATCAAGCAATGGCCGATGAATATGAAAAAGGTCATTTGAATATTGCTTTTCCTCACCACCCTTTATTTATTGAAGCGAATTGGTCATATCTAGCAAATAATTTAACAAAAACTAATAGATATAAAATATTAAGAGGGGTTGAGGTGTATAGTACTTGGGGTAATTCTCTTGGAAATAAATTTACTCCAGATTTACCTTTTCCATGGCCTAGTTATAGCCCTAAAGATGCTCTTGATAGAAATAATTCGTATGTAGAAAATGCATTATGGGAATTCAGCAAAAATGATAATAAATATCAAAAATTTTCGTTTATAGCAAGTAGTGATATTCATAAAATAGATAGACCCGGAAGCGCAAGAAATGAAACAGGTTATTATCGGCATCCGTATTATCCTGCAGGAATAATTGCGGCATACTCTGTTCACAACAATCGAAGTGAAATATGGGATGCAATGAATAATTGTGATATGTATGCAACACAATTGTTAAAAATTAGAGCAAATGCCAGATTTGATAAACAGATGGCATTAGGGCGATGGATTAATTGTAGCTCTCCACTAAATGTAACAATAACAGCAATGTCTACTTTTCCGGATTTAGATAGAAGTAGCAAAAGTATGTGTCCACATCTTTATTCAGAAGAAATGTTAGATAATCCAATTCAAGATATTTGGTTGATAAAAAAAGACAAAGAAAGAGGAAGACCTTGGTGTAAAATAATTGGCCACAAACAACCAAATAAGAATTTGGTCGTAGTAGATTTTGAAGATCCTGATGTTAAGCCAAATGATTTTTATTTTGTAGCAATTAGACAACGAGGAGACAAACTAATCCCAGAAATAATATCTTGTCTTATTAAACTGAAGCCAGATTTAATATCATATTTTCTAGTAAATATTGAACAAAGAGGTGATTATATGGCTTATATTGGACCAATATTTATCGATAACGTTACAAATATTCAAAATTAAGCTGCCCTTCCAGGCTTTTTTAGATTATCTGAAAAACTTCTAATAGACTGTATTCCAACTTCTGTAGGATAATAAACTGGATATGCAGAGTTACTGGTATCTCCATCTATTAATTCTGCAAGATACATCTTTTTAATATGCCACTTTACTGTGTGGTGATTTAAGTTTAGGGCGTTTGCTATTTCAAGTAAATGTTTACCAGGATTATCCTGCAGATAAAGCATAATATCCCTAGCATTCTTATTTTTTAGAATTGCTTCTGCAATTGCTTCCCTTCTTGCTTCAACTCCACCTTCAACAAGATAATAAACTCTTTTTCCACCAATGGTTCTAGATCTTACAAGATTAGTTTGCTCAAGTTTACGTAAATGCCAAGCAGCATTGCTTGGTTTTAAATCAAGTTCTCGTGCAATTTCTCTCAGATGAGACCCTGGATAATCATCGATGTATTTGTAAAGATTCTTTCGAACTTCTGTATTTAATACATTGTCAGGTGTAACATATTTGATTCCACCCATTGTAAAAAATGTAACAATTGTTGCAATTGCAGCAATAATTAAAGCAAGTGAGATACCAATTGTTTCAACAGAAGGTCTCAAACTACTTGCTGCACCAACGTTTTCTGAAACAAAAAATAAGAATAAAACCAACATAGGTAAACCTATTAACAACTTTCTTGAGTTACGCATTTTACATCCCATCTCTTATTTCTGCATCCCTGCAGTAATAAATTAAATCAATTGATAACTTAAAAAGTTTACTTATGTGTAAAATAACCAGTTATTTTGTTATTTTCATTTTCAATTCTAACAAATCCAAACCTTTCAAATTGGATTGTTTCACCAGTTTTTAAACTTGATACTGCGTCTTCTGCAAAACCTTCTACTTGTTCAAGACTTTTGCTATTGTATTTATCTTTTTCAAACAAAAGATGAGGGACAAAAACCTTCATTTTTAGATGGTTATCTGTTGTCCACTGTATCTTTGCAGAATCAGCAATTAATTTGTCACCTGCAAACTCTGTAGAAATTTCCTTCTTTTTATCATTTATTTTAACATTGTAAAGATCTTTTAATCTGAAAATATCCCCAACCTTCAATTTGTCAATATCAGATTTTTGGACATAAAAAATCTTATCAGTCTTTATTGATCTATCACCTAGTTTTTTATTATCAGGATGAAGATTGATCTTTTTTGTAATACTTGGTGCATTATCGACAATTATCTTTACAGGATCTTTTACAAAGAAATATCTCTTTGCAATTGGATCAATTAACTTTCTATTGGCAGATTCCAAAAGACCAAAAGTAACTGATGATTCAACCTTGGAAATACCCTGTTCTAAAACAAATTGCTTGATTGCAGCTGGAAGTATTCCTCGCTTTTTTAGACCTCTTAAAGTTGGAAGCCTAATATCATCATAACCAGATACCTTTCCAGATTCAATTAAAGGCTTTATTTTACGTTTTGAAACAGGCATACCCTCAATAGACAGACGCGCAAATTCCATAAGATGAGGCTTTCTAAGATTTAAAAATTCAAGTATTTTAAAATAGCATTCATCACGAAGTTCATATTCTTTAGTTCTAAAAGGATGGGTTACACCAGAGATACTGTCTTCAACAGCGCCTGCAAAATCATAGGTTGGCCAAACTCGGTATTTATCACCATGTATAGGATGAGATTTATCAATAATCCTAAAAAGTGTAGGATCTCTCATTGCTGTATTATCGCATGTCATATCCCCACGTAATCTGAGAATTGCGCCATCAAGTGAAGAATTTAGCATCTGTTTCCATAGTTCTTGATTATCAACACATACAGTTCCACAACAGTTACATTCATTTCCATGAAAACGTCCATGTTTAATATCATCAGGTGAACATTGGCATACATAAGCATTATTTTGTTTTATTAACCGCTCTGCAAGTTTGTAGTGCTTTTCAAGATTATCAGAAGTTCTATATTCTTCATCCCACTCGATCCCAAGCCATTTTAAATCCTTTTTTTGCGCTTCATAAAACTCAAGTTGTGCATTTTCGGGATTTGTATCATCAAAACGAAGGATGAACTTTCCATCATACCTCCTTGCATACTCGTAATCTACTATTGCTGCTTTTGCATGACCAATATGCAAATATCCATTAGGTTCAGGTGGAAAACGAGTAACGACCTTTCCCTTTTCAGCATCAGGGAGTTTTGGAAGAGAAAAGTCACGCTCCTTTTTTTCCTTTTTAAGAAGTTCTGGTGCAAGTTTTTGCAACTCTGCTTTTTGTTTATCCAATACAATTTTGTTTACATCAACAATTACAGAATTTACAATTGGAATTATTTCTTTTGGAGAAAAACCTTCTTTTTGTAAAACAGCAATAACCTTTCCAACAACTGCTTTTGGATTTGCTTTACCATTAAATTGAACAGCGTTTTGTAAAGCATAAATTCTAGCAGTTTGTTGTATTTTATCCTTTGACATAATAAACTACTTCTCTCTTTTAATAGAGTAATCTGCTAAACTGAGAAGAATTTCTTTTGCATCTGAATCAGGTAAAATTTCAAGTGCCTTCTTTGCTTTTTCACAGTATTGAACCGCTTTATTTTTTGCATATTCAATTGAGCCTGCTTTTTTGAATAATGAGTATACTTGTTTGATTTCCTCATCAGTTGCTTTTGCATTTCCAAATATTTTATGAAAAATCTTTTTGTCAGCATCTGAAATATTATTTATACAATGAACTGCAATTAATGTTTTTTTACCGTTTCTAATATCATTTCCAATGTCTTTTCCAAGTGTTTTTTCATCACTGCTCATATCTAGATAGTCATCATGTATCTGAAAACCAAGTCCCAGTGTTTTTCCATATTCGTTTAAAGCATTGGCTTGTTCTTTTGTTGCACCGCCAAGAATCGCCCCTGCTTCAGCGGAATACATAAATAAAACAGCAGTTTTTTTAAGGATCATATCAAGATATTCATCTTCTTTTACATTCTTTCTTTTTTCAAATTCCATATCTAGCTGTTGACCTTCACTAATCCAACGAACACAATCGATTAATCCAAATTCTAAGTTTTTAAAAACAGAGGCATCATCATTTATTCCATGCATTGCTTCAAATGCCTTTGCAAATAGGAGATCACCTGCAATAATTGCGGTAGGCTCACCGTACTTAATGTGAACAGAAGGAAGTTTACGTCTCATCTTTGACTTATCCATGATATCATCATGAACAAGTGTAAAATTATGAGTAAGCTCAATTGCAATTGCAAGAGGAACAATTTTTGTAATATCTCCTGAAATTGCTTCACAGGAAATAAAAGCTAAATTAGGCCTGAGTCTCTTTCCACCTGCTAATGGAAGATGCCTTGCCGCATCATACAATACATCAGGTTTCCCACCACGTAGGAACTTTTCAAGTTGCTTGTCAAAAAAATCAGTTCTTTTTTTTAGTTCTTGCTTTAAATCCATAAATCCACACCAATATCAGCCATCTTTGATACTTTATCTGCTCCAACTAGAAACATAGTAGCTCTTATTTCTTTTATAATTGAATCAACCTCAGAAATTGTTGCATTTTTTCCTTTAGTTGCAGGTTTTAAAACTGCATGTGCAACACCTGCACAACTTGCACCAAGTGCAAGTGCTTTTGCTGCATCAAGACCATTTCTTATTCCACCTGTTGCAATTATTGGAATTTGCCAATCAGTTGCATCTCCTACTTCCAGAATTGAAGTTGGAGTTGGAATTCCCCAATTCCAAAATGTTTTTCCACCTCGCTGATGAAGGACATCATTTTTCATCTTAGCTCTAAAATGTTCAATTGCAGCAAAAGATGTGCCACCGGAACCGCCTACATCAATTCCCGCAACCTTTGTCTTTGAAAGTCTTTCTGCTACATCATAAGATATACCTGCACCAGATTCTTTTACAACAACTGGAATATCTAGGTCTTCTGCAATTTGTTTAATTGAATTAAAACAGCCTTTTGCGTTTGATTCACCTTCAGATTGAACTGCCTCTTGTAAAAAATTTAGGCAAACAACAAAGACGTTTGCATTTATCATATCTATCATTTTATGTGCATAATCAATGGTTTTTTTATGGCCCCATATCACAAGTTGAGATGCACCAATATTTGCAAACCGCAATGGAATATCATGATTTTTAACAACACTATATGTATCTACCAATTCTGGTTTTTCTAGTGCTGCTCTTTGAGAGCCAACTCCCATTCCGACCTGAAATTTTTCTGCAGCAATTGCAAGGTTTTCATTAATTTTTTTTGCTTTTTCATAACCGCCTGTCATACCTGCAATAACTAAAGGCGCTCCTAATTTTTTGCCAAATAATGTTGTTGAAAAATCTATATCATTTTTATTAATTTCAGGGAGTGCATTATGAATAAGTTTTACATCATCCCAATAATTATGTTCTGCTGATACTTCTTTTTCAAGTGAAATTCTTACATGGTCATCTTTTCTGCTTTCTGTTTTATTCATTTTTTAGCCCCATAAACAATCGTGCTTTTTGTTTCCTCTCCAACTAGAACCTTATATAACCTATCAGGTTTATTACCATTTAGTAGAACTGTATCAACTCCAATTTTTGAAATATTTCTAATTGTATCAATCTTTCCCCCCATCCCACCGGTTACATCTGCATGAGCATCCATTGAAGTTGATAATTCCTTAAGTTGGTTAAATGATAATGTTTTTAACAATTTTGCATTTTTATCAGTTTTTGGATTTGATGAATATATTCCATCTTCGTCAATTACAAATATTACTTTTTTAGGTTTAAAATGTTTAGCAAGTGCAAGAGCTAACAGATCCCCTGAACATATTGAAAAACTTAGTTTTTTATCTAATACAACATCACCAAATGTAACAGGAATAAATTTATTTTTCAAATATTCATCAAAAACACTATATTGCATAGAAAAAAGCTTATGATCGTCTAATTTTACAACAGAATGTGGAGATATAGATACTGCAGGAATTCCATTGTCTTGCAAAGATTTCAAAACCATTGTATTAAGACTTTGAACTTTTTCATGGGTAATAGAAAATCCTTGGAGTTGTTCTTTTCTACTATATCCCTGATTTAATTTGTATTTTTTTGCTTGAATATGCCCAAAAGAGCCTGCACCGTGAATAATAATTAATGTAGTGTTTGCTTTTTTAATTTTTTTAGATAAACTATCCATTACTTGTTTTTTAAAAGTGCATTCTTTTGATTTATCGGTGATAACACTTCCACCAATTTTTAAGATATACATAAGCTGCTAAATCAAATAGTCTCTAAAAAGGATTTTCATATAAATTTAGGTCTACTTATTCTTAGTTGTCATCATTGTTTTATCTTTGTTTTGCTCATGAATTAACCATAATGCAATAGGCATTCCATTATGAGGAGCTTGCATAACTGTTTTAGAAAATTTTGTTATCTCTTCTTTTGAATGTTTGTCACTACAACTTTCACATACAAAATGTTCGTCTTTGAAAACTAATCCTAGTGGATGTTCATCAAGCAATATTTTTTTATTACATACCATACAAGTTTTTTCAGAGATTTTAAACACCACCACTGATTTGAATTAAATAATTCATATATTTAGATGGTTTATAAATTAAACGATGTTAAATTTACATATTTATCAAAATGAAATATTTTATAAACAGATTATATGTTTACCATGAAAGGTGGAATCAACATAATGGAGAGTGAAGTTACAGGGGAAAATATAAAAGTTGAAAAAGTAAGTAACCTTGGTGGAAAACCAAAGATTGCATATTTTTCAATGGAAATAGGAATAGATGAAAATATTCCTACTTATAGCGGCGGTTTAGGAATTCTTGCAGGTGATACTATTAAATCATGTGCTGATTTAAACGTCCCTGTTGTTGGTGTCACTCTTTTATCTGAAAATGGATACTTTTATCAAAAAATAGATGAGAATGGAAATCAAATTGAGCTACCCATTCAATTTGCTGTATCAAATTTTCTTGAGCTTCTTCCTTCAACTACTAGCGTAAAAATCGAAGATAGAGATGTAAAAATCCGAGCCTGGTACTATCAATACAAAGGTGTTGGAGATTACATAATTCCAGTTATATTTCTTGATTCAAATATGGAAGAAAATTCCAATTGGGATAGAGAACTTACCAAACATCTTTACGGAGGAGATATAAAATACCGTCTTGCCCAAGAAATAATTCTAGGCATTGGCGGAGTAAGGATGCTTCAGGAACTTGGATATTCAACAATTGACAGGTATCATATGAATGAAGGACATGCAGCTCTTGGAACTCTTGAGCTTTACAATCGTTATAATGATATTGAAAAAGTACGTCAGCAATGCGTATTTACGACTCATACACCTGTTGCAGCAGGTCATGATCAATTTGATTTATCTCTAGCAAAACCTATGCTTGGAACAATACTTCCCGAATTTATCCTTAAAGATGTAACTTTTGAAAATAGACTGAATATGACAAGACTTGCACTATTTTTTAGTCATTATGTTAACGGAGTTGCAAAAAAACATGGAGAAGTTTCTAGAATGATGTTTCCTGGGTACTCAATTGATTCAATAACAAATGGAGTTCACTCGATGACATGGGTTTCAGAACCTTTCAAAAGACTTTTTGATAAACACATGCCAGGTTGGAGATCAGACTCTTACATACTCAGATCAGCATTCAGTATTGAAAAAAATGAAGTCTGGAACGCTCATATGACAGCAAAAAAAGAACTAATTAATTTTGTAAACAAACGCTATAATACAGGTATGAATTATGATGATTTTACAATTGGCTTTGCACGAAGACAAACTCCATATAAAAGACCAGAGTTGCTAATTTCTGATCCTGAAAGACTCAAGCAAATTGCTGCAAAAGCAGGACCAATGCAAATTATTTATGCAGGCAAAGCTCATCCTAAAGATGGGGCTGGAAAAGAAACAATCAGGAATATTTACAATGTGATGAAATCAATTAATGACAGTGTAAAAATTGCATTTATCCAAAATTATGATATGATGATTGGAAAAATGATGACTGCAGGTGTAGATATTTGGCTTAATACGCCAAGACGTCCTAAAGAAGCATCAGGAACATCTGGAATGAAAGCAGCTCACAACGGCATTCCGCAGTTTGGGACACTCGATGGTTGGTGGCTTGAAGGATGCATTGAAAATATTACAGGTTGGTCAATTGGTCCTGAAAAAACAGAAGAAAAAGAATCTGATGATGAAATAGATAGAAATGATCTATATGATAAATTAGAAAACTGGATAATGCCTAAATATTACAAAGACAGAGAAAACTGGATTAGAACTATGAGAAGTTGTATCGCAATTAATGCATCATTTTTTAACACAAACAGAATGATTCAACAATATGTTTTAAACGCGTATTTTAGGTGAAACAAAAATATCTTCATGCTTTGGAGGAATCTTTTCAATATCTTCTACCCATGTTCTAAGAATTTCTGCAACACTCCATGCTTGACTAATGCATCCTCTTGGACAATACACTGGATCCCCATCAAAAATTTCATAGATTGATCCATCCCACTTTTCATCAAATATGTCAAACATAGGTTTTAAGAAATTATTGAATGCATATTCTCTTGATTTTTTATCAAAGTTATTTACTTTACAATATGCTTTTATAAATGGGCCCATCAGCCATGGCCAAACTGTTCCATTATGATAAGCAGTGTCTTTGTTATATGGTCCAAGGTATGATCCTTTATAATCTGAATGATCTGCAGATAAGGTTCTCAGACCAAATATTGTAAGCAGATTTTGTTGAACGTTGTCAACAATTTTTTTCTGTACGGATTTATCAATCATCATATTGTCAAGAGAAACCAGAAAGATTTGATTGGGTCTTAAGGATGTATCCTTTGTATCGATTACATCATAAAAATCATCATATTGATAATTGAAACTATCTTTTACTTTTTCAGATAAATCAGCAAACTTATCATTTTTTTCAAGAGTTTGTGCAAAACTGCTCATTATCTTTAATGCATTATACCATAAAGCCTGAATTTCTACTGCTTTTCTAGTTCGCGGGGTTGGATAATAATCATTAATTTTTACATCCATCCATGTAAGACCAGGGTCATGACTTATTAGAAAATCTTCATCCATTTTTATTCCAAAATCTGTTCCCTTAATATATCCTAGCATTATTGATTGGATTGCTTTCCAGATTTTTTCTAAAAACTTCTTATCATTTGTATATTTTAAGTATTGATACACCCGATCGATATACCAAAGTGATGCATCAACTGTATTATAGACAGCTTTTGAATCCTTTTCCATAAAAGCATTAGGAATTAATCCGCCCTTGCAATATTTGCTTAAACCTAGAAGTATGTATTTTGCATCATCAAATCTCTTTGTAACAAGAGTAAGCCCAGGAAGTGCAATAAGTGTATCTCTTCCCCAGTCACCAAACCAGTGATAACCAGCAATAATAGATTTAACCTTTGCTTTTTTTACAATAAAATTATCTGTTGATAGTGCAAGTTTATTGCATTTAACAGGTAGTTCAGATTTAAGTAAAATATCTTTTTTTCTTTTAATTTCATGAGTATATATTTTTGAAGGATCAGAGTTAAATCCATTTTCAAGAGATAGAATTAGATAATAATCACACGATTTTTTAACTTCTTTTTTGAAACGCCCTATATTAACATTGTTATCAACCCAGGCTTCATTTCGCTCCCTATCTTTACTATAAAATAATGTTTCCCAATAATGAAGAGGTTGAAACTCTGTATCTTTCAGAAGAATTCTAATGGTTTTGTCAATATTTCCTGGTTTTATTGATACTCCATCATTGAAAAAATCATGCTCAAATGTGAGGTATCTCTGCTGATTTATATTATAAATATGTCTGGAATTTATCAAAGGATTATGAAAAATTGTCAATGGTTTTTTTGTATCAATTCTATATCTAATAATTGTGTTATTTTTCCCGTATTGCATAAAAACCGTTTTTTTAATTTTAATTCCATTTAGATCATATGAAAAAGTTGGAAATACGTCAAAGGAAAAATCATTCTTTAGATTTCTAAGATCGTGCTTATTTCCATTTAGCATAATTTCATCAAATACATTTGATACAAACATCCATCTTTCTGTTGGTGGATTTAAACTCGCAACAAGTAGACCATGATATTTTGAAGTATTAGTATTTTGATGTGTAAGAGATGCATACCCACCTAGACCATTTGTAACAATCCATTCTCTCATAAAATCAACCTACAAATTCTTTATAGATTTCTAATGTCCTTTTTGTTACAGACTCCCAACTAAAGTTATCAATCACTCTTTTTCTTGCTTTTATTCCCAATTTTTTACCTTTATCTTCTAATTTTAAAACTTGTTTTATTCCCCAAGCAATATCATCTGGTTTATGAGGATTTATATGAATTCCTGATTGATCCTTACCAGATGGAATTATTTGTTCACGAAAACCATTTGTTCCTGTTGCACCTACAACTGTTGGTTTTCCCATTGACATGGATTCAGTACAAACTATTCCAAATGGCTCATAAATTGATGGTAAAACAACGCAATCTGATGCTGCGTAGTGTTTTATTCTTTCTTCTTCAGAGATGAACTCATTTCTAATTATTATCTTATCTTTAATTCCTAAGTTTTCAGCCTCATTTCTTAAGTTCCACTCCATATCGCCAATTCCAAGAATTACCAACTTTGTGTTTGGAAATTCTTCAAGAACTGAAGGCATCCCTTTTACCAGATTATCAACGCCTTTAACAGTTACTAGACGCCCTACAAAAAACAGCATGTTTTCCTCATCAGAAATTCCATATGCTCTTCTAAGGTCCAACCTATCATTGTCTGCTACCTTTTTTGGATCATATTTGTTTGGATCAACACCGTTCCAGCAAACTCTAATTTTATGGGGTGGAAAACCAAGTTTTTCAAGTTCATCTTTCATTGCATGCGAGACAGTAATTACACAATCTGCAACTTGTCCTCCTTCAAATTCTATATCTTTTATTGTATGAGATCCTCTTCCAACAGATCTTCCAACTTCAGTAGAATGAACATGAAAAATAAGTGGTATTCCAAGTTCTTTTTTAGATGCCATCCCGCCAACAATTCCTAACCAGTCATGTGCATCAATTATATCAAAAGATTTATTTTCTTTTCTAACAAGCAAATTTACAAGTTGATTTGCAGACATTGAATTATAACTTATTACATCAGCAAAAAATTTGAAATTAGGACCCCAGCCTTTTAGTTCATAAGTCGCAAAAAGACGGAAAGTATCAGTAAGATCTATCGTTTTAGGTCGGTAAACATCTATATTATTTCTTTTTTCAAATGTTTCAAATTTATTTCCTTCATTAAGAGAAAAAACTGTAACATCGTTGCCCATTTCCACCTGTTTCTGTGTAATCTCAGTTGCAAAAGTTCCTAGACCGCCATATATTACCGGCGGATATTCCCATGAGAAATGAACAATTTTCAAACCTACTCTCCTCAAATATGTATAAATTAGTACCTCTATAATAATTATTGTTTAAAAAAAGAATTATTCAAATTTTTGTTTTAAATCTTGTAAAATATTCATATAATTAATAAAACCGTCATAAGGCCCATCATACGGACTAAAGTATGCATGCACATCTCCGTCTTCCAAACCCTTTGTAGAAACATAATAAAGGTGATCTGATGTTTGAAGCCGACGCCAGGTATTGATTAAATCTTGATCACCATTTTCTTTTAACTTTCTACCAATATTTTTAAGCTCATTAAAACAAGCAATCTGCATATCGTTTCCAAGCCAAGTTGATACATCACGGTCAGCATCTGCCCATGATATTGCCCAAGGGGCATCAATTTCGCCAACTGGCTCATATCTCTCAACCGCCTCACTTACCGTTACAAAATCAAGATGTTCATGTTTGAATACTTCTTCTGGCAAGTGCTTTAAGAAATCAAAAATTCCTGTATCATCCCAATGATGCTCACCAAAGGTTTCATAGTCCATAAACAAATTAATTAGATTTCCTTCATTATGAGACATCCAGTGTGCATATTTTTCAGCAGTTAAAGGATGATCTTTCCACATCTTTGAAGAAAATCTAAAGCCTACATCGTCACTGAGAGTATAATTTCTAAGTAAAACCTTCAAATCACAATTTACTGGTTTGTATAAATAATTTGGAGAGCGCCACTGAAGGATTTTTTCGGTTCCCTCAGTAATAATTCCCTTATACCCCATCTCTGCAACTTTTTTTGCAATTCTATTATCATAGATTGCTTCAGTGTTTCTAAAAACTCGTGGTTTGTAGTTAAACAATTTTTTTATCATCTGACGATGCATTTTTACCTGTTCTTCGAACTCATCCATTTCATCATATAATGCAGAAAGCGAATGATAGTATGTCTCTTCAATCATATCTACTGCACCGGTTTTAAAAAGATCCTGGAAACTGTCAATAAGCTCAGGCATAAATTGTTCACAGTATTCTACAAAAGTTCCAGTAAGGGAAAATGAAACTCGGAATTTCCCAAATGTTTTATGAATTAAATCCAATAGTAAATTATTGGTTGGTAGATAACATTTCTTTGCAACTTTCTGAAATATTTCCTGGTTTAATTTACGATCAAAATATGTAGAATTAGTATTATCGCTACCAATATTAAAGACCGAGAAACGGTTTAACCTAATCGGCTGATGAACTTCGAAATAAAGGCAAATCGATGCCATATCAATTTACTCCCATATACACATCTATTGTTTTGTCTGCTACGCGATCCCAAGTGAACAGATCAATTTCTTTTTTTCCTTCCTTTGCAAGGGTTCTATGAAGAGGATCATATCTAAGCAAAGAAATTATCTTGTTGGCCATCTCATCAGTATCCCAAAAATCTACTCTAAGGCAATTATTAAATGCTTCAGAAAAACCTGCAGTCTTTGAAGCAATTGTTGGTGTTCCTGCTGAAATTGCCTCTAGTGCAGTGATTCCGAAAGGCTCACTTACAGATGGCATTACATAAACACTTGAAATTCCATAAATATGTTTTACTTCTTCTTCAGTCAGTCGACCAGTAAAAATTACTCTATCGGATATACCCATATCAATAGACTGAGAAATCAACTGTGGTAGCATATCACCTGTTCCAGCTACAACAAACTTTGCATCAGGCTCAAAATCTTTTACTTTTTGAGCAGCTTTAAGGAAAAATTCTGCACCTTTCTGAATTGTAATTCTTCCTAAAAACAATACAATTTCTTGCTTGCGTCCTTCTTCTATTGGATAAACTGCATTATGAACAACTGTAATCTTATCAGGATTAATTCCATATTTCTCAACTATTACTCTTTTTGTAAAATGACTTACTGCAATTATTCTATCTGCTTTTTCCATTCCTTGTCTTTCTATATCAATAAACCATTGATTTGGATAAAGCCATCCAGATCTATCATATTCTGTTGAATGAACTGTTAAAACTAATGGAATTTTCCATTTTTCCTTAATTGCAATTCCAGCACTCATTGTAAGCCAATCATGACAGTGAACTGCATCATACTTCTCGCCTGCTTTTATGTTTTTTTCGACTTTTGAAACAACAAGCTTTCCATAGTAATAAACAGCTTCATAAAAGCCACCCTCTACCTCTTTTACATCAGGTCGATCATAGGGAAAAATTTCTGTTTTACCAACTTCGATAATCCTTAGATTTTTCTTATCACTAGTTGCAGATTCCTTGGTCTTAGGCATATAAAAATCTACTTTTACATTTTTATCAGCAAGACTTCTAGTAAGTCCATAGCAATGAGTAGCAAGACCGCCCGCTTTGAACGGTGGATATTCCCAACCAATCATTGCTATTTTCATCTATCTCTCCCAAGACTCTACAGTATCGGCTTCTACACTAGCCGGGGTCTTTGAATTGGACCCAGATTTCAACAAACTAATTTTCAAATAATATTTATTTTAATTCGAACCTTTTATTTTCGTTATAATCAATCTTATTTTCTCGAGCAAGCCAACCAAGTGCTACTTGGATTTCTTGTTCATTAAGCTCAGATAATCTCTGGATTGTGGTAAAATCTGCTTCCCCCCAGATATCGAGTATTTTCCAGATTCTTCCTGCATGAGTGCCGATTTCTGGATCCATATTTGATATATCTAGTTTAAAGCAGTCCGCATCTTGTTTGGATACTTTGTTTTCTCTTGCAAGCCAACCTAAACCTGTATTAAATTCAACTTCCTTTAGATTAGCTTGTTTAATTATTTCATCTTTTTTTAAACAACCTTTTTCATTTAAAGTTGACCAAATCTTCCCTGCACTATCACCAAACTTAGTTGTAATGTCCCTCACACAAGCCCTCCAAATAACCTATGTTTGATACTTGTATTAACTATCATAATTTAAGTTTATCTAAAATATAGAACATTAACAACTGTAAATTTAATTTTTAATTAACCTCAGCTAGAACTATTCGTTCAAGTTCGCTAACTTCTAAATTAAGATCAACAAATTTCATATAACGATCTTTGAATTCTTCATGCCCTATATCTTCAACAACATTTAGGGAATATTTTGAAAGATAGTTACTTACATCTGCTTGATTCAAACCAAATTTAAATATATTATTTTTTTTAAGATTATAATTATACACAAGCTCCCAACCATCGGGGATGTTTTTTCCTTCAATAAAATCCTTAAGTAAATAAGTAAATACAATTTTACTACCAGTGGTTGCCTTAGACACATATTTCAAGGTGGTGTTAATTGCTTCTCTTGAAAGATAATATGTTACGCCCTCCCAAATAAAAAGAGTTTTTGAATTTAGATTGTAACCTGCTTTTTCCAATTCAATATCAACAGTTTGTTTCTCAAAATCAATTGGGACATATATAACATGACTTGGAAGTTTTCCTAATAATTTTTTTATTTTTGCCTTTTTCTTTTTAATTACATCTGGATGATCTAACTCAAAAAACCTTACATTTTCAGCTCCTGATATATAATATGGACGTGGATCCATTCCTGAGCCAAAATTTACTACTGTTTCAATTTCTTTTTTTGCAATACAATTTTTTAATAAATCATCAATATAGCGAAAACGACAAAACCGGATAGCCATTTTTCCTCTTGTATATTTCTCTTTGTATCTCATATAACAATTAAATATTAAAGGAACGTGTATTAGAGTTAATTTAAATTTGTAAGACGGTGATAGTATTTTTTTCGAAATTGGATCATTATAAAGTCGCTTTTTTTTTGTATATAACATTCCAACGGCTCTTGACCAGGAAATTAAATAAGCTGTTTCTATTGCTTTCATAATCAATCCTAAACAAAATTATTTTTTATTGCAAAATATCATTGATGTTATTAACTTTTTTAATTTATAGAGTTTTATGTAACTTTCTCAAATTGATACAATTGCGATCTTGTGACAAAAGAGACGGGCTTGTGGGGATTCGAACCCCAGGCCAATCGGTTAAGAGCCGATTGCTCTACCTAGCTGAGCTACAAGCCCATACGTAAAAATTATACGAAGTAACAAAATCAGATATTTAGGCATTACGATAGGAAAATTATATTAATAAAAAAAGAAAAGAGGTTAATTGACGAGATCGATTACGACCGAATTCCTACCATCAAACTCTATAGTTTTTGACATATCATATTTTAAAAGTCCATCACTCTCCTTAAGTGAAAAAGGATTAACACCTGACAAGGTCCCTATGTGTATACGATAAGTATAACCCTTTTTAAAATAATATAATATATCTGGACTATTTTCTATTACGTCAAAGAAGGCATCATTAAATGCCTCTTCCATTACCTCACTAAAATCCATTCCTTTAAGAATATATTGTAAAAGTAAAGGATAAATCTTCCACATCACTTTATATAATATCCTCCATTTATAAGTTATAAATGGATGAAAGGTATAGGTCCATGCCAGACTAAGATATTCTTCTTGATAAAAAGTAATATTTACATTTTTAAATTTTCCAAACGCATTATTTGTAAAATATGTAAAATTATCTACAGGTACACCATCTACAGTTATCTCTAAGTCTTCCTCTGACCAGTTATGTAACGTAAAATATGCTTTTGGTTTTTCCCAATGAGCAAGTGGCTCATAATCTGAACTAACAGTATGTGGTTCATAATCCAAACTAACATTTTGATTAAATGTTTCTGCAGATACAACACTAAAACCAGTTATAAAAAACATTGAAACAATTGCTAATGATAATAGTTTTTTTTCCATCATATTTACCTTCCAAGAGAAATTTTTTATTGGTTTATTATATTTAACTGTTTCTATTATAATAGTAACAATTTGTTATTTTGGATAACAAAACCAAGAAAAATTCCCTTTATCCCTAACAATTTAAGCTAGAAATTTGGATTATTTTTCTTTTTTTAGAAATTTTTTAATTTCCTTTTCATCAATCTTTGAAATATATTTTGCATCAATTTCTTGAGTTATATAAACATCAGTTCCAGCATGATATATCTTTAGGCCATCTTTGTTTGCTTTTTTACCATCGATTTTTAAAATAAGAGGCTCATCAGTTCTAACTTTTCCTGCTTCAATTGCTTTTTCGACACTTCCACTTAAATGTACCTTCTTTCTATCAGTAGGATGGAGCCCACCTTCAACAATTATGTCTGCTTCTTCTTCTGTTACTGGATAAAAGAATTCATCTAAATCCGCAATAGGCAAATCATCAGGGCTGACATCAATTGTATGGCCATATGTTGCTCTAATCATACCTCCATCGATTTGATATCTCCCCCTAGGATCAGTTGCAACTAATCCCTCGATATGATGTATGCGTAGCCAATCAAAACCAGATCTACTAGTACCAATTGCTTCTATTAAGTGAGATATATCAACCCAACCTTTACCATCCATCATAAGTCCCAATTTTTCAGGGAAATGACGGAGAGCACCAGCAATAATGCGACTTAGAGAGTTTAGCTCATTTTCATTCATCAAGAATTTACCTTTTTTATCGCAAACAGGGCAAGCTTCCCCGCGATAATAACCGTGTTCATCACATTCTGATAACATATTTCTATGGTCGTAATAAAAATATTAAGTATAAATTTTTGTACTAATTCGCTATTACAGGTCTTGGTGAACTATTGGAAAAAGAAGAACTAAAGAAGTTAGCAGGTGAAAAAGCAGTAGAACATATTGAAGATGGAATGATTGTAGGATTAGGAACCGGTTCAACAGTTGAATATACCTTAAGAAAATTAGGAAAACTTGTAAGAGAGGGACTTAAAATCAAAGGAATCCCGACATCAATTCATACTCAGAGAATAGCAAAAGAAGAAAAAATACCACTCACAACCCTTGATGAAAATCCAGAAATTGATCTCACAATAGACGGAGCAGATGAGGTTGATTCAAATTTAAATCTTATAAAAGGTGGCGGTGGGGCACTTTTACGCGAAAAAATTATTGCATTTAACTCAAAAAAAGTAATTATTGTAATTGATGACTCAAAAGTTGTAAAAGCTTTAGGAATTGATTTTCCACTACCAGTTGAAGTTACCAAGTTTGGATGGACATCAACCAAAAGAACTCTTGAGCAATTAGAATGTGAGGTTGAGTTAAGAAAAATTATGGGAGAAGAACCATATATTACAGATAATTCAAACTATATATTGGATTGTGAATTTGAAAGAATTACAGATCCTGAACAGCTTGCAATAAATTTAAGCAACATCCCGGGTGTTGTTGAACATGGTTTATTCATTGGATTAGTTGACGAAGTAATAGTTGGGGGCAAAGGAGGAATTTTAACCCTTAATAGAGAAACAGTTGTTTAAACATGGTAAATGTAGCACAAAAAATTAAAGATACCAAGAAAAAAATTGATTCTCTTGATTTTGATGCTCATTGGTACAGACGTGCATTTCATGCATTTGGAGCATCATTTGTATTTTACTATATGCTTCCAGATCTAGATTGGATTAATATTTTAAAATTTTGGGTTCCACCAATTCTTGTTGTTTTTGTAATCATCCTAGAAGTTTTAAGATTGAAAGGAAAGGTTAGTAGTGATCATTTCTTTGGTCTGCGAATGTATGAGCAAAACAGAGTTGGCAGTTACGTTTTTTTCGGAGTTGCAATATTACTATTGCTTCGGTTTTTTCCTCAAGAAATTGCAATACCATGTATTTTATGTGCATGTCTTGCAGATCCAATTATGGGTGAAGTTAGACATCATTTCACTATGAAACATGTTTATGTTGTAGGATTTCTTGTTTGTATGTTCTTTTTCATGATTGCTTGGTATAAAGCAGATATAAGCCTGATGATAGTTGCATCAATTGTAGGTGCTACGGGTGCAGTAATTGGTGAAACTAAAAAGTTCTGGTGGTTGGATGATGATTTTATGATTCAGATGTTACCTGCAGTAATGCTTTTGATTCTGATTGTATGTGCACAATACTTTGGATTTATTGTGCCTGAAAATTCAGTAATTATTCCAGGATTATGGCCATGGTGAAGATATGAATGAAGAAAATATGAAATATATGAAAAATAAAAATAACTTTAATAGAGTAATAAGAGCAGAGCTTTTATTCATGCCTTTATTAATTGTTGTTCCACTAATTGTTGGAATTTTACTAGTTCATGACTGGTTTACCAGAGGTTATTTATTAAATGATTCTTCTTTTAATAGTTCGCTGATAATTGGAATTGTCGTCTTGGTCGGAAATATTATTTTTGATATACCTTTTATAAAATCATTAAAAGCTATGTCAAGTAAAAAAACTTAATTATTTTATAAATTTTGGTTTGTAAAACACAGGTAAAATAACTGCTGCTGCAATGCAGGACAGTGCAGTCATTAAAACAACAACAGTTACAAATTCATTTAAAATTGGAGTGTTTACAAAATAAATTGCAGCGGTTCCTGCAATTGTTGTAAGTGCAGCTTCAACTAATGATGAACCGGTTTTTTCAATGGATGTTTGAATAGCTTCATCTTTAGTTGAGCCTTTTGACATTTCTTCTCTAAATCTATGAGTAATATGAACTCCATAGTCAATTCCAACACCAACCATAATTGAAGCAATAGAAATGGTTCCAAGTGAAAGTGGAATATCTAATGCTACAAGAAATCCTGGTTCCCATACTAAAACAAAAAATACTGGAATCATTGTTAGAAAACCATAAGCAGTTGAGCTGAATATAAAAATCAAAGCTGCTAAAACTAATATTAATGCAATAATCATAGAGCGAACTTGCTCATCAGTAAGTTTATTATTTACTGTTACAGTAACTGCGTCTTGACCTGTAAGCTGTGAAACCTTTCCATTATAAGGTAGAGCAGTTCTTTCAGCAATAGAATTTATTCCATTTACAATTGCATCAATTTTTTCAATACTAGTTCCAATAGGAATTGTAACCATAATAAGTGTCTTTGAGTAATCTTCGTTAACAATTCCATTTTCTGCAATCATATCATATATGATTTGATCTGCGTGAACTATTTCGTTTAACTTATTTAAGATTAAACTTCTATTAAGTAACTCTGAAACATCAATAATTTCATCTGCAACAGAGTAAACTGATTTCTCAAGGACTTTATCGTCTATAGAAGGCAACTCATCTTTAATTACCTGCCTCATTTCAGCTTCCATGTAACATATTGCTTTGATTGTTTCTTGATCCAAGAGACCTTCTGAATCTGTTTCAATCATTAATGCGTTGAAATTACCACCGGATCCAAAATTCTGCGAATATTTATTCATTGCTTCAACTTCAGGTATTCCTTTGGGTGCCATATCAAGATAATTTACATCTGTTTTTACATATGGTAATACCAACAAAGACAAAACTGCAAAGAAGGCAGCAATAAATATGATTCTATATCTATTTTTAACTGTGAATCTTGCCAGTTTTTTCCAACTTGAAACATGATTTGATTTTTCAAATTTCAAAATTAAAACAAGACATGGAACAAGTATTGTCGCAGAAATAAAACAGAAAAGTATACCTATTGCACAACCAAAACCAAATGTAACAATTGGTGACATGCTAGATATCATAAGTGATGCAAAACCAATCATTGTAGTAATTGTTGAAAGCAAAACTGCTTTTCCAGTATATCTTAATATTTTTTCAACTCTATCTACTTTGTTTTCAACTGATTTTTCTTCTAAAAATCTATTCATTAAATGAATTGAATAATCAACTCCTAAACCTAAAAGTAGAGCAATAATTGCAACTGAGACAATCGTAAGTTCGGGTTGAACTATTCCTAAAACACCAAATGTTAAGGCAAGTGCAAATGCAGGAGGAATAAAAGCAATAATTATTCCTTTGATAGTTCTGTGGAAAATGAAAAGGACAATTGAA
>Ga0272442_10003504_pt1 | contig 21978 bp, 29 predicted proteins | sample SSMForm2O_FD_200262 | JGI IMG/M metagenome (GOLD analysis project Ga0272442, IMG submission 200262) | Marine sediment archaeal communities from Little Sippewissett salt marsh, Falmouth, MA, United States - SSM-Form-2O | ecosystem: Environmental > Aquatic > Marine > Wetlands > Sediment ... | reverse complement strand
CAACAATCATAGCCTCATATTACCGCAACGGGGAATACCAGTTCAAGCTGATAACAGATACCAAAACCTCTATCGAAATCGCATTCATAGACGTGTCAGACAATATTCTATTTGAGGGACGGGTCGAGAGCGGAGAGGTTTTCATATTCACGCCGCCAAACAGGGGTGTTATAGGGATACGGATAACGAACACTGTTGACGAAGAGGTCAATGTAAATCTTTCATACAATCTCCTGAACGAGATGGATAACGACGTCAGGAAGGAGTATAGCATCCTGTTGGCGGTTGCGGCTGGCATATTTTTTCTCAGCACCCTGCTGGTGAATAAAAGAATGCGCAAAGCGAAGTGATACAAAAGCAAATTGTCATAATATAACACATACCAATGAAACAAAATTGAAATATAATCCATCAAAACACTACAGTTTTTACCTCTAAATTGGAATAGTAAAATCACACAAAAATAAACCGGTTTTTTTCTCAACCGGTTGTTTTATTATTTTTTATCGTTTGGAATTCTATAGTATGATTATAGGCTTCTCAAGATTATTTTTTATTCAGTTTTTTTTGTTAATATTTTCTAGATACATATTATGTGATAAAACATATCCAGTTCTTGATACCCTGGCTTGTAGTGATCTGAAATCAGGACAATCGACTGTTTATAATATTTTTTTTATAAAGGTCCTTTTAAATGATTTAAGTTTCATTGATTATTCCCACAAAAGATCTATCGAGGGATTCTGGACAAGTTTGAAATTGTGTTAATTCCATGAGGAAGCTGGCATTGGTGTGTATTTGACATTGAAATCCAGCAATATAATATCAAATGCTAGTGAAATCTGAATTTGCTCAAATATATATATCATGAGGTGGTATATAATATCAGATATAATTGGGGGAATATCATGGGAGATAAAGATAAGAAAGGCAAGATGACCACGGCCTTTGGCATACCTGTGGGTGATGACCAGAACAGTCTCACAGCAGGAAAACGTGGTCCAGTTTTAATGCAGGATGTCCATCTCCTCGAGAAACTCGGTCACTTTGACCGTGAGCGCATTCCTGAGCGTGTCGTGCACGCCAAGGGCGCTGGAGCAGGCGGATATTTTGAGGTGACGGCAGACGTCACCAAATACACAAAGGCAAAGTTCCTCTCAAAGGTCGGGAAAAGGACGGAGGTCTTTGCGCGTTTCTCCACTGTGGGCGGAGAGAAGGGTTCGGCAGATGCCGAGAGGGATCCAAGGGGATTTGCCGTCAAGTTCTATACTGAAGAGGGAAATTATGATTTCGTTGGGAACAACACCCCTATTTTCTTCATTCGCGACCCGCTCAAGTTCTCAGATTTCATACATACCCAAAAAAGGAATCCTGCCACTAATTGCAAAGACCCGAACATGTTCTGGGATTTTTTATCATTGACACCTGAATCCGTGCACCAAGTGAGCATATTGTTCTCTGACAGGGGCACACCTGCAACTTATCGTAACATGAACGGGTATAGCAGCCACACTTACATGTGGTACAATGAAAAGGATGAATATTTTTGGGTCAAGTACCACTTCAAGACTGACCAGGGCATAAAGAATCTTACCGGGGAAGAGGCAGATGTCATGAAAGGAAAGGACCCGGACCATGCCACAAGGGACCTCTATGATGCCATTGAGAGGGGCGAATACCCTTCTTGGACACTTCAGATGCAGATTATGAAGGCAGATGAAGCAGAGGATTACCGTTTCGATACATTTGACCTGACCAAGGTGTGGCCGCATGCAGACTATCCTCCAATTGATGTTGGGAAGCTCGTATTGAACAGGAATCCAGAGAACTACTTTGCAGAGGTCGAACAGGCTGCATTCTCGCCCGCAAATCTCGTGCCAGGGATAGCGCCATCACCAGATAAAATGCTCCAGGCCCGCTTGTTCTCATATCACGACACTCATATACACAGGCTTGGCCCAAACTATCACCTAATACCAGTGAACGCCCCCAAGAACGCGCCTGAGAACAGTTATCAAAGGGACGGGCCCATGCGGACGGACTCCAATATGGGCAAAGGGCCAAATTACTGGCCTAACAGCTTCAATGGCCCAGAACCGGACATCTCAAAGAAGGCGCCGCCATTCGAAGTTTCAGGGAAGGCCGGTAGACATCCATACGCACACCCTAATGATGATTTTGTGCAGGCCGGGAATCTGTATCGTGACGTGATGACAAATACAGACCGCGAGCACCTGGTGGGAAACATCGTTGGCCACCTAAAAGGAGCGCAAAAGCGCATACAGCTTCGACAGACAGCCATTTTCTACAAGTCCGACCCAGAGTATGGCCTAAAGGTGGCAGAGGGCCTGGGCCTCGACAAGAAGGAAGTGGAATCCCTGGCAAAAATGACTCAGGAAGAAAGGGTTATCGCCACATCATGACCTGTGGGAACACTATGGAAAACACGGCTCTTAGGGGAATATTGATATTTTCGGGGACTATTTCCCTAGCTGTGGGCATAGTGGGGGTGTTCTTGCCGATACTGCCCACTACCCCGTTTCTATTGTTATCTGCTGCCTGCTATACCAAGGGTTCTAAAAGGTTCTATAGCTGGCTTATCAATAACAGGTATTTGGGAAATTACATCAAGAACTATCAGGAAGGAAATGGCATCGCAAGAAATGCAAAGATCGCAACAGTGTCGATGTTATGGACCACTATGCTGTTTTCCATCTTTTTTGTCGTTTCCATTTCCATAATAAGATTTATTCTAATCGCCATTGCATTATGCGTAACGGCCCACATACTTTCCTTGAAGACCTTGCATTAGAACAGCATTGGCAAATTAGCGTTAAGCTGTTACGAAAAAATCAAAATGGCTGACCCAGATTCAAAAATCATATAGAAAAAAATATAAACACAAAATGCCATCTTCTTCTGGAGCTTAGTGTAGATGAAGTATTGTATCATGCATTATTACAAGGACTATATGGCCTTGAAGACAAGGCAGTTCTTGCAACGCCTTTACATCGGACGAGCACTGTTTATTTTAGGTCTGGCCCTGTTTGCATCCAGCATTGTGCTTGACGCCACAAACTCGTCACTTGTCATAACAAAATCGATGATGCCGTTTACACAAAAGACCGCTTTGATGCTCTATTCCTCGACCATGCTTCTTCTATCCATGGTAATACTGATAGTCCACAAATGATCATTCGGCAACAAGATATGTCGATGTGGCTTCAGATATCCTCACTTTCTTGAACTCTCCCTTGTACCCATCACAGATTACCGGTTTGTAGTTCTCCATCCTGCCCACCATTCGTCCCTTCTTGCCTTCCTCGACCACCAAAACATCAATGTCTTTTCCCACATACCCTTGATTGATCTCGCCGGATATATTGTGCACCAATCTTGAAAGCACCCTGGACCGGTCCTTCTTTATCCTGTCAGGGAACTGTTTCATGTCGGCCGCCACGGTCCCGGGCCTTACGGAATACCTTGTTATGTTGACCTTGTCAGGCCTGCTCGCAATGGTCAGGTCCAGAGTCATCTGGAAATCCTCCTCTGACTCGCCCGGGAATCCAACGATGATGTCTGTCGCTATGTATATCCCAGGATATCTATCCCTGAAGGCATCGACCATCTCAAGATAGTTGTCTGTGGTATAGAACCTGTTCATGTCCTTGAGAACGCTGTCAGAGCCGGACTGCACCGGAAGGTGAAGAAACTTGAATATCTTGTCGCTTTCATAGGACTCCAACAGCTCGTCGAGCATCTTGAAAGCGTGATTTGGGTTGAGCATTCCGACTCGCACCCTGAAGTCGCCGTCCAGCGCTGAGATGGATGAGAGCAGTGATGGAAGGTCCGACCCTATGTCCATGCCGTAGCACCCAGTGTCCTGGGAGGTGAGCTGGAACTCCCGGTAGCCCTCCTTGTACAGCGCTTCTATCCCACTGACTATCTCCTGACGCGGGTAGCTACGGAGGTCGCCCCTGGCGAACTTTGTGGCGCAGTACGTGCAGGAACCCTTGCATCCCAGTGAGATGGGTATGATGGCAGTCACCCCCCTGTGGCACTGTGGAAGCAGCTTTGGGCACTTGATCTCATGCCTTGCAAGCCTCAGCCTCCTGCCCTGTTCCACATCGTCCACTATGGATGCGATGTTTTGTATCTGGTCAGGGCCCATAACGGCATCGACATCATTTGGTATGGCATCAGGGTCGATGAACGGAAGACATCCCGCGACTATGATCCTCTTCTTGCCCAGCATGGCCCTGATGTCCTTCAGGACCTTGTTCTCAGTCTGCAGCTTCACGCCGCAGGTGTTGAAAATGACAATGTCGGCCTGGTCCTCTGAGTCAGCCACCCTTTTTCCCAGGATGTGCATCATGGCCTGACTGTCACTTTTGTTGAAAGTGCAGCCATAGGTTTTAATGTATATCATAAAACGGGCACCTATATGACATTAGGCAAAATCGCTAATACCAGATATATTGCGAATATCACAAGAAGGATATCAACTATCTTTTTAGTAAAGTCAAATCCCAGTCTTAACAGCACCAAAAGAATGACTATGCTGAACACACCAACGGCCTCAGGTGGTATGATCCCCTCGCTTGCGGCTGATATCTCAGAGGCTATTGACTGTGCAAGGTCGAACATGATCGCTACGATGTTTGTCAGCAACTCTATGGGATCCATAGTAAAGATGATTATAATAAATTAATAAAGGTTTGGTTTAAAAAGGAACTACAGATTTATGTTCTCATCTATGATCTTAATCCAGTTCATATAGGAGTTGAACGTGCCCCGCATGGCGCTCATGTCCCTTCCCTCGACCGTAATCCTCAACGTGTCACCTGGCATGAACTGCATCTCGGAGCGGGTCTTCTTGTAGGGCAATGATTCCAGCTCAGGTTTCAGCGCCAGGTAGTACTTCTCCGCCATTGGGTCCTTGAGCTGTATTGTCATTTTCATATCTTCACCTTGATCAAGGGACCCACTGGGTCCCCGGAGACATCGTTTCTGAGAAAGTTGACGATGACGCTGCCATTCACCCTTTCCAATGTTAGCATGACATCGGACTCCGAGCTCTCATCCGCCTCGAACATGCCGGCGATCCTCTTGAAGATCTCATCACCCTTGTCCCCTACAAAGCCAACGGGTATGTCCTCCTTGAGAGGCAGCACCCGGGTGTTTAGTCCAAGGTCCCTTCTCGTCCTTACAGATATGAAGAACTCCTCTTCCCATTCCATTCCCTTGGAGGTGGGCATTGATGCCATCTTGTATGGATTCCCATCCTTGGTCTCGATGACAAGCACTTTTTCATGAGCATTCGAGTAACCTTGGTCAAGAACTTCCCTAATGCTCTTCTTGCCCCTATTGACATACTCGCAATAAGGGAGAATAGAAGCCAGCTCCCTGCAAAAAGTCCTTGTTCGCTGGCTCGTTCTTCTAGATGTTGTCAGCAGCATCACATACAACCGACACGTTTTGCTTCCTTGGGCCTGAGCTTGATCAACACCCTTCCCCCGCAATATGGGCACTTGATGCCCTGGATATTGTCAAGGTCGTTGATGCTGAGCTCCTTCCTGCACTCTCTGTTGATACACTTGTATCTCATCTCATCCCTATCGATAATAACTACCGGCTCTTCCTGTTCAACAGGCTCTTCCTGTTCAACAGGCGCTTCCATGCCCTCTTCACTCATTTCTATCTACCTCTGAAAGTCCCGATATAACGCGCTTTGCAGTCTTGCCTGAAGGGGTCTGAGGAACATATGCTCCACCTGCAAACTTTGCGCCACACTTTCGACACTCCCATACTGAGGTATTTGTCCTTCTCACTGATTTCCTTCCGCAAGTGGGGCATGGATGGTCCTGTTTCATCCTCTTTTCAACGGCCGAGACCCTCTTTCTGATCTTCCTACCGTATCTGCTACCAAATCGTCCTACGCTCTCACCCATTTCAATCACTTACTTCTTCAATCGCTTTATGAATCTTCTCACGATTCTCTTGACCCTTGATTTTGGCCATTCTTACAGCTTCCATTATCTCTTCCAATTTAAAGCTTCCGGCCATTCCCTTCTGCATGGCAACCACATTTCCATCGTCATCGGTGGAAACTGTCAGCCTTGACTCCAGGACCTTTTCCTCATCGGAGTTGGGGTCTATCGCTAGCTTTCCTCCCAGCTTTGCGAAAGTGCATGTCACTGGGGTGTTCTTGAGCGGCAAAGGTTTGAACTCATCTGTTTTGTTCCCCTTTTCGTCAAAAACGGGCATCCTTGCGCATCTCAGGGCCGTTATTGCCCCTATGCCGCAAGCGTCTATCAGATTTCCGCAGTCATCCAGGACCTGTATGTCAACGAAGACTATCATTACCTTCTCTCCAGGGATAAGGCACAGCTTTGATGTGTCGATGGTCTTTGACTCCCTTATGCCCCTGTCGACGACCCTTGCAAGCTCGATAGAGTGCTCGTTTGGCGGTCCCGACTCGAAGTTTGGAGATGCCATCGGTGGCAGTTCTGCAGATGTGGTCATTACACCGTCGTTTGGAATGTCCGGGAATGGCGTTCCAACGTCATACTTGACACCCACTATCACCTTTGTGCCGCCAAGCTCGACAAATGCAGAGCCCTCTGCCTTCATTACGTAATTTGGAGTGATCTTCAATTCCCTGTACTCATCGAGGCCCCTCTCATCAACCCTCTTTCCCTCAGTTGCAAGATTGTTGATATACTCCCTCTTGATATTTGCAATAGCATCCATCTCAATCACCACCATACTTTGACTTTAGCGCTTCCATCTGTATCTCGTTGACTATCTTGCATCCCCTTGTTGCCAGTTCCAGAGCCTCTTGTACCTCGTCCTCCGACATGATGCCATCCATCTGCAGAAGCGTTATGTCCTCTGTCCTTGACAGGATCGCCATTGGCACATCGGCCTGCCCGGAGTTGTCCTCTTCCTTGCAAAGGTCCAATACGACCTCATCGTCGACCTTTCCGGCAGCGCATGCGGACACCAATCCCCTCATGGGTATTCCTGCATCCACCAAGGCAAGGGTGGCTGCCGTTATGCCTGCGCATCTTGTGCCTGCGTCGGCCTGCATAACATCTATAAGGACCTCTATCATCGAATTTGGATAATCCTCGAGGATTATCGCCGGTGCGAGCGCCCCAGCTGTTACTTTACCTATCTCGACCGACCTTCTGTCAGGCCCCGGCCTCTTCCTGTCCTCTACAGAGAAAGGGGCCATGCTGTACTTGCATCTTAGGAATGCCTTGTCGTTCATGGCAAGGAACCGCGGGATTACTTCCTTTGGACCGTATACGCCGGCGTATATCTTGTTATTTCCCCACTCGACATATGCCGAGCCGTCGGCCCTCTCCAGGACTCCTACCTCCATCTTAATACTTCTCAATTCTTCCTTTTTCCTACCATCACATCTCGTCATAGTGATCACCCTGATTGTAAATCTTCTTCTTTTCGGATTCCAAATATTCCTTCATCTTGTCGGTCAGTCCGGATACGTGCGCCTCGTTGTCTACCAGCTCGACCGTCTTTTTAATAAGGCTCTCCATCTCGTTATTGCCTTTCACCCATACCAGTCCGTTTTGTCCTACCAGGATCTTGGATTTGGTCTCCTGCTTGATCATATAGATCATGGATCCCTTCTTGCCAATCAGCCTTGGGACTCTCGTCGGCCTTATCTCTATCAATGTCCCTCCCCTCAATTTGCCATAGGGCATTGATTTTGTGAATAGGCTGGCATTGTATATCTCATCGACATAATCAACCTTGGCAAACACGAGGTCTCCGACGTCGTATACTCTTGAAAGGTCATCTATCCTGTCATGAAGGGCGCTCTTTGGGTCCAAAGACGCCAGATATGGTGAATTTATGTCCACCAGCCATTTTCCTCCCAGGACCTTATGTATCCTGCCGATTACAGTGTCACCTGCCTTTGGAAGGTACTTGCCCTCTAAAGGAACGACCCTGACCTGCTTCTTTCCATCATTTAAGTAGAAGAGGCCCAACATGGTCGAGTATATTTCATCTCCTTCTCTAGTCACACCGCCTCCAAGGGAATACTTGCCCTTTGCTAATAGGGTGCCAGGAACAACCAATTCCCTTTCACTGACCATTATTTCCATAATATCATCTCTTCTCAATTATCTTGACTTCTACATCTCCCTTTGTCAGGGAATTAAGCTTTTCAAAGAATTCAGGCTGCATTCCAGCCGGTATCTCCATCTTGACAAACAGGGTACCATCTTTTGCCCATTCCTCTTTTAAAACTTGTCCATAGCTGGCAAGCGCCCCGTAGGCCTTGCCCGTGTAATTTGAGGGTATCATGATGGCTATCGTCCTGGTCTCGAACTTCAGGGGTATGTGCACCCTGATCTTCTTAATTATCTCATCTATCTGTTTTTCAGTCGATTTGAAAAGCTCTATATGAATGTTCGCCTTCTCCAAGGCATTCTCTATCCTAACTTTCGGGTGAGGGTATCCGGTCTTTGGGTCGACAGCATTCCTGGACAGGTATGTGATTATCTTGTTTTTCTTTTCCTCAAGGATGTCCTTTCTTTGTTCGGAGTTCAGCTGTATGTCGCCCTTTTTGATTATTGTCAAGGCTACCTCTTCCGTCTTATCGGTGCCAAATATCTTGACAAGCCCCTCCTTTGGGTATTTTTCAGCCGAACTTACATCCTTGTACACATAGTTGGAAGCCAGGAAATCCGATTCCTCTTCGCCCTGTTTTATCTTTCTGGCCTTCAAAGGATCGACCAAGACCTCGAACTTCTCACCGTGTGTCTTAAGCCTAGCTATCACAGCATCATCAATTGTGACCATGACAATACACCTCAGTGGGAATTGCATAAAAAGGCATTGAATATGACTCAAACATCAACGGCCCTGATTTTCCCACTATTATAATGTTTATACTCTCTTTTAATATTATTTCAATATCTTCTTTTTAAATCTACTTGATATTATTGTGATTCTAAAGACTTGATGGTGCCGGAAACGTCGCTAACAAGGAAATTGACCCTCTCCCCGTGGATCTCTGTGATCATCTTCATGCTCACTATGATGTCATCCACTGAACCGATGGAGCACCTTACGATGCCTGTCTTTTCCTCTCTGTCCCATAGCGATATCCAGAGGTGTGTGCCTGAAGCCCCCTTCACACCAAGAAATTTCAGGGCCGAGTCCCAGAGGGCCCTTCGAAGGTCCTCCTCGCTAAGATCGATGTCGCCATCAAGGCTGAACTTTATGTATCTCCTTTTGTCCCTCATGGACTTTGGCATCTTGTACTTCATAACAGCCCCCTCTCTGAAAGGAATGCCCTTGGAACATTGCTTATGGCGCCCTTTGCCCGGGTGTATTCAAAGCCCAGCACCACGCCGAACGCCACCAGCTCCCTTGGGGTCAGGACCTCAAGCCTGTCCCTTGCGCCGGACGTGATGACGATCCTCACATCCCTCTTGACGGCGAGCTCGATGGTCTTGGCCAAGGATTGCATTGCCCTGGCCTTGATGTAACCCTTCAGCCTGATAATGTCCCTGGCGCATATCTCAAAGCACTTGTCGTTCCTTTGCGCCATCTTTGCCAGAGTGTCGTCGATCGGATACGGCCTTGATAGTATGTCCACCTCTGAAGACTCAATGATCTTCCTGTTCGTGGAAAGGTCCTTCCCCTGGGCAAAGACTACATCGGGGCGCTTGTTGGAGATTATGTCCTTGATGCCCCTAAGGTGGTCTGGCATTATCATGACCGCAGTAAAATCACAATCATCCCCCACCAGGCCCACGACATGATCATAATGATCATTTCTGATCCCCCTGAGATCAATTGCCGAATATTTCCTTAGCATTCTCTATCACTTTTTCCTTTCTTAAGGGGTATGAGAGGATCTTTATAAGTATCCTTACATCGCCCCTGTCATAGAGCTTAAAGCTATTGTAGAACAGGTCCTGTTTGTCTGCCCTTATGTGAAGTACTCCCTTGTCATCGATCCTCTCAAGCAATGACAGTAGTATATCCTCTCTGGTTGATTTGAAAAAAGGAGAATCAATGAAGGCCTTAATCTGATTCTGCCTCTTGATATTGGCCTTCACTACGGTTATAGTATTGCCATAGTGTCCATAGGTTTCCTCGGTCTCGATCAGCTCATTTGGTACGCCCAAATTGAGCAGTGTTCCCAAGACCTTCTCCAAGGACTCTGTGGCGTGTGAAAATGTCTCTACTTCTATGCGCTCTATCCTTTTCATGAAAGCACTTAGTAGCCCCTATTACCATGGGCTGCCTTTGACGGCCTCAGCTTCTCAGAGCCCGTGCCCTTGGTATTAAGTCCCCTGGACTTGCGGCCTGCAGAGGTCTTGCCCCTGTGTACTCTCCTGGTATGCTGTTTCTCGCATATCCAGTTTATTCTTGTATCGGATATAATGGCCGGATGGAATGGGTCCACAAGTATGACTTCATAGTACTTGTTCTGACCAGTCTCACCAACCCAGTAAGAGTTGAGGACCTCAAGATTCGGATATTTCCTCTGCACACGTTCCTCGCCTATGAGCTGCAGTCCCTTCTTTGTGGAGAACTTCTTTACACCAAAGCGCTTTGGCCTCCTTCTGGCCTCAGGCCTGGACTTCCTTCTTCCGCCTCTCCTGATACGGACCCTAACAACGACGTATCCTTGTTTTGCCCTGTATCCTAGGTCCCTAGCTCTGTCGATTCTTGTGGGCCTCTCGACCCTGACAACGGATTCCTCCTTGTTCCATATTGGCATACGCTGCTTTGTTATCTCTGCGAGTATGCCTGAACGAGGGTCTTTCCATGCTTGTTTTACATAATTATAGTAACCCATGATCAATTCCTCCTTATGGTTCGGTCGGCATGCTTAAACATGCTTTACTCTACATCCCACGGAGTTAATTAGTGAAAACGTTACATAGTTTAAAAAGGTTTTCCTTTTTTATCTCCTATTGATTATATTATAAGGGCATCCAAGCAATTATAAAAATAAATAATCAAATTTTAATTCAATGATTGTCCTAAAAACCATTGATGATGAGGATGTGGGATGGAAAAATGAATATCCAATTGAAAAGCTAAAGGAGCGCAAGGCGTCCAGGGCGGTCCTGATAAAAAGGGACATGGTGGCGATGCTCTATGTTGCCAAGCACGAATACCACAAGCTGCCCGGAGGCGGATTGGAGCCTGGGGAGAACTGGGGGCAGGCACTTTCAAGAGAGGTCCTTGAAGAGACGGGTTGCGAGGCCAGAATCATTGATGAAATAGGGCAGATAAATGAGGTCAGACGCGAGCATGGCATCAGGCAGACATCATATTGCTACTTGGCGCAGGTCACAAAAGACACCAAGGCCCCTACGTTCACACTGGAAGAGGCTGGCCAGGGATTCAGCCTTGTATGGGTGCCGATCAGTAAGGCGATTGATCTTATGGAAAAAGACACCCCAAAGAACTATGAGGGTGCTTTCATAAGGAAAAGGGACTCATTATTTCTGAAGATGGGCCTTGAAAAGCACATGGATGGACGGTCTAGCCAAAATAAAAAATAAATACTTTTGAGAACTATGTATTAGTGGTGATCCTATAATGGGAATGCAGACTTTCATAGTAGAGCACCTTCTTGGAAAGGAAGTAGATGTCTACTGTGGCAGAAAGGACAACTTCTCGGGCAGTGTAAAGTCTATAGCCGATGATGTGCTGACACTTGAGAAGGGGAATGTCTTCACACACATAGCCGTAGACAAGATAATAGCCATCTGGAAAAAGAAATAATAGAGGAAATAACCGTTTATCCTAGTTCCTCAATTATCTTCTGGGCAATTATGATACCAGCCTTTGTCTGGGCCTCGGCAGTGGACGCGCCTATGTGGGGCGTCATCAGAACGTTGTCAAGTGTGGCCAGCGGCGAGTCCTTTGGCGGTTCGTTCTCATACACATCGAGGCAGGCACCCCTTATCGTTCCATTGCTCAGCGCCTTGAAGAGGTCATCCTCGTTGACAACACCGCCTCTGGCTGTGTTTATAAGGAGCGCGTTGTCCTTCATCATCTCAAGCTGTGGCATCGATATCATTCCCCTGGTCGGGGGTATCAATGGCACATGAAGCGTGAGGTAGTCTGAGACCTTAATAAGCTCATCAAGCTCCTTGTACTCTACTCCTAGCTTTTCCGCCATCTCCTCGTCCTTATTAACATCAAAGGCAATGACCTTCATCCCGTAACCGTTGGCTATCTTTGCTATGTGCGACCCGATCCTGCCAAATCCCACTATGCCGATTGTCTTGCCGTGGACCTCTGTGCCCTTGAGGTTCTTTTTCTCCCAGAGGCCTTTCTTCATGCCGTTGTCCGCCTTTATGATGTTCCTGTTAAAGGAGAGTATCATGGCAAATACAAGCTCTGCAACAGACTCCGAGAGCGCCGTAGGCGAGTTCACTACCTTGATGCCCCTTTCCTTGCAGGTATCCAGGTCAATGTTGTCAAGCCCCACGCCGGCCCTGGCGACAAGCTTGAGGTCCTTTGCGTTGTCCAGTATCTTCTTCGTGACCTTTGGCTTGCTCCTGACGGCGATGGCATCAAACCCTGCGATCTTCTCAGCCAGCTCGTCCTCGCTGAGACCTGTGGCAAGCTCAATCTCAAAATCATCGCTAAGGAGGTCTATGGCCTCCTTTGCTATATCAGCTGCAATTAATACTTTCATATGTACACCATGACTAGATACATGTCCAGATTCATTATAAGTTTTTTTATTTCCAGAGTAAGGGAATCTGTAAATAATTATATATAAACTGCAATCCATCCGCCAATATATGCCTTTGGAAGAAATAGAGAAGTGGTTCAGCGAGTATGTGGGCAAATTCAGCTGTGATAACGCCCATATAATGAAGAACATCGAGCTGAAGGAAGAGCATTCAATGAAAGTAAGATGCGTTATCAGGGAGCTGGCCATCGAATTGGGGCTGACCGAGGCGGATGTCGAACTTGCTGAGACCATTGGCCTACTGCATGACATAGGCAGGTTCGAACAATTCAAAAGGTACGGAACGTACTATGACCCCATATCTGTCGACCATGCACAGCTTGGTTTGGATATACTGGGCAAGGAAGGCATCTTAAGCATGTTCGAGCCCAGGGACCGCTCCATCGTGTCAGACTCGATAGGCCATCACAACAAGGCCAGTTTGCCAGAGTCCATGGAAATCGACCATCTTTTCTTCTGCAGGTTGCTTAGGGACGCTGACAAGATAGACATACTGGGCATAGTGACCTCACACTATGAAAATGGTGATGACAATCCATCGCTCGTTCTGCAGCTGCCTGAAACGCCCGGGATATCTGAAAATGTATATGAGGACATAGCCAACGAAAGGATCGTCGACCAGAAGAACATGAAAAACGTCAATGACTTCAAGGTGCTACAGATGAGCTGGGCCTTCGACTTTAACTTTGGGCCGTCAATGAGGATGGCCTTGAAGAGAAAGTATTTCGAGAAGCTTCGTGACTCCCTTCCCAATGATGTAAAAACAGGCAGGATATATGATATTGTCAACGCCCACATTATAAAAAAGCTTGAAGAACAAAAAGATTTATATTTAATTTAAAGTTATTGAGTTCGAAGCCGGGTAGGGTAGGGGACAATCCTTTGGGCCTTTGGAGCCCGAGACTGCGGTTCGAATCCGCGCCCGGCTACCAACAGAAAACGTTTTTATAAAACAATTTTCAATTATGGTCGTGAAGCTAAACCAGAAGTACTTCAGATTGGTCACGATCACTATTCTTATGGGTGTCATCATCTCTGGATGCATCACCTCGGGCACGCCATCGACAACGGCCCAGGACAAGGACTCCGACAAGGATGGTTGGACAAACCTTGAGGAGGAGCAGGCTGGGACAGACCCTTACAACAAGGATACGGACGGAGACGGTTACAACGACCCTGTGGACCCAAATCCACTGATAGCCCAAACGACTGCGCCGCCTTCTACCACATCCCCGCCTACATCCCCTCCAACGACAGCACCCCCTGCGACGCTGCCCCCAAGCACTGAGCCGCCGACCACGGTTCCCCCAACGACGATGGCGCCTCCCGATTTCCCCGATCTGGCAGATTACGTTTATGGGTTTGAGAATTACCATTCATCGGACTCGACATGCTGCCGCACCGGCGACATCATCAGGAAGATAGGCGACCTTGGGGCACAGACGGTCCTCTACGAGGATGCGTCAATAGATACCGAGAGGCTTGATGAGCTGGGCATACAGGTGCTGGTATTCGGCCTAACGACTGACAATTCTCTGACATCGAACGACATCAATCAGCTGTACCAGTACATCCTGGATGGCGGGATGGTCTGGCTTGCGGCAGTGACACCCGGATATGACAACATCCTTGAGATGTTCGGCACTAGCACGAGCTTTGTGAGCAAGACCGAGATAACCCTAAACGAGTTCAATTGCTCTGACGAGGACTGGATCAGCTACGATATAGACAGTTTCTACGTCGCTTCCATTTACACCTTCGAGAATCTTGAGACATGGGATGGGTCCATCCATGTGAGAGGGTATGGCGGTTACTTTGAATGGCCTCAGGTCTTGTACAAGAAGGCAGGGGACGGATACATATTCTGCAGCAACATGGCATTTTACAAGTACTACCACAAAAATGACAATCTCACTATTTTCAACAACATAGCATACACCATAGCTAGCCTCATATGAAGGCCCGATTAAGTATTTAAAATGTGAAGCTATAGTTCTAATAAATCCCTGACGGTTGAGTGACATGGAAGAGAACGGCAATATGGAAATAGGCCCGATAGACATGCTAATGGGGTTGGTCCTTTCAAGGGAGATAGACCCCTGGAACATTGACATAGTGGAGCTTACCAACAAGTATCTGGACAGGATAAGGGAGCTCCAGGAGCTGGACCTTAGGCTTTCGGGAAAGACAATTCTCGTCGCGTCCATACTTCTCAGAATGCAGTCAGAGGAAATCTTCAGGGAAAAGAAGGAAGAGGTGGAAGAGGACGAGAAAGAGGAGCTCGATGTCGAGCTCAAGCCGATACTGCCGCCCCTGAGAAGGGTTTCAGGGAAGATAACCCTCCCGCAGCTGATGGAGGCCCTGCTACAGGCCCTCGAGGAGGCTGACAGGAAGAAGACGTTCAAACCCAGGAAGAGAAGGGAAGAAAAGCACATCATAAAAATCGACGAGCACAAGCTCAACATAGAGGAGCAGGTCGAGATGCTCTATGCGAACATTTGCGACTTCCTCAAGGAACGCGAGTTCATAACCATGCGTGAGCTGATTGATGATGAGACACGGCTCTCGATCGCGAGGACACTTTTGTTCATACTTTACCTTGAGACCAAGGGAAGGATAGAGTTATCCCAAGAGGAGCTATTTGGGGAGATCTACATAAAGATATAAGAGGGAATGACATGGATGATAAAAATCTTGTAGAGGCCGTATTGTTCGCATCTGGAAAGCCCGTTTCGAGCCACGTTCTGGCCAAGAGCGTCGACATGCAGACCAGGGACGTCACCAGGCTTATGAAGGAGCTCATGCGAGAATATGAGGAGCGGGACGGCCCCATCATCATAACGAAGACGATCAAGGACGAATATGTCATGCAGCTCAGGGAGGAGTTCTCCGAGATGGCAGAGAACTACATTCCCCGCGCCAAGGAGTCGCGCGCCCTCTTGAAGACCCTGTCGCTGATAGCCTACAAGCAGCCCGTTGAACAGTCGGAGGTCATATCCCTGAGGGGCACCAGCGCGTACAAGCATATCAAGGAACTGGAGGAAAGGGACCTTATCAGCAAGAGGCCGAAGGAGAGGACATACATACTTTCGACAACAAAGGAGTTCTGCGAGCTTTACGGATTGAGGTCAACGGACCCCAACGATGTCAAGAGCAGGTTTGAGATGCTTTTAGGGGGAAAGAAGGGCGATGAAGAGACCGACGAGACTGGATGACCTTGAGAACAGGCTCACATCAAGGACCGTGATACTGGGCGTGGGCAATGACATCAAGGGAGACGACGGGGTTGGCCCGTATGTTGCCGGGATCCTTGGAGATGACTTCACGTCCATTGATGGAAAGTCCGTGCCGGAGTCCTTTGCCCACGATGTGATATCAATGGGGCCTGACATCGTCCTGATGATAGACGCAACGAAGATGAACTCGGCACCGGGTTCTGTCGGCATATTCACAAAGGAGGATGTCAGCAACGTGAGCTCGTCCACGCACTCGATGCCGCTCTCAATGCTCGCAAAGCACATTGAGAACAAGGCCGGATGCGAGGTGTACATATTAGGCATAGAACCTGAGGACACCAACTTTGGCATTGGGCTCACCAAAACTGTCAAGGGCAGCGCCGATGAGCTCGCCTCCATACTCAGGTCCTTCAAGTCCAAAAAGGGAAAAAATAAATAATAATCATGATGAGATAGATTTCAATGAAGAGGATAGCCTACTTTTTGAACAGTGCCAAGAACTGGATACTCTCGCCCATATACGCGATATATCAAAGGAGACTATCGGAGTCGGTGAAGAACGGCAAGCCGCCGGTGCACATAGGATTCATACTGGACGGCAACAGGAGATTCGCAAAGTCAAAGGGGATGGACAAGAGGATAGGCCATATCTTCGGCGCCAGGAAGGTGGAAGAGCTCCTTGACTGGTGTTATGACCATAACGTCAAGATAGTCACCCTGTACGCATTCTCCACAGAGAACTTCAACAGGCCGACCGAAGAGGTAATGGCGCTGATGGAGCTTGCCAAATCACAGTTCGAAAAGATCCTGAAGAACGAGATGATACACAGGAACAATGTGCATGTGAAGGCCATCGGGGACATTGACAAGCTGCCTTCGGATGTAATCGAGTCCATCAGGCATGCAGAGGAGAGCACGAGCGCCTACAACAGATTCTACCTTAACATCTGCGTCGCATACGGGTCGCTTGACGAGGTGGTCAATGCCGTCAGGAAGGTGGCCGTGGACGTGAAGGACGGAAAGCTTGATCCCAGTGAGATAGACTACGAGGTGATAAGGCATAATCTATTGACGCAGGAGCTCCCGGACCCCGACCTAATAATAAGGACCGGAGGTTACTCGAGGTTGTCGAACTTCATGCTCTTGCAGGCCGCATACGCAGAGCTTTTCTTCATAGACATCTACCTTCCGGCATTCAGGAAGATAGACTTTCTTAGGATACTCCGGGACTATCAGAAGACAGAGAGAAAATACGGAAAATAGCCAACATTTTTTGATTTACAAAAGATTTATATACTTCATTAATAGGTTCTCAAATGATTATATGCATATTATCGAGTCTGATGGTATAAAAATCGTTTTATCTGAACTCAAGGATTCGATGTCAGAATTCGGGGACGTATATCTTCGCACAGATATCAACGAACCCCCCGCACCTTCTCTCAAGGTCGAGCAGGCCGTGGACACCATTACCCGGATAAGGGAGCTCCAGGACCCCAAGGCCAACATTTTGTGCACTTCTCACTGTTCTGACTCTACCAAAGGTTTGGATGCCAACTTCAAGATACTCAAGAACACGGTCGAGAAGCAACTGGACCCAATCTCCCCCGAGATGGAAGGTTGCGTTTTCGTGAGGTCCCTTGAAGAGCTGTCAAAGGCCAACAAGCAATACCAGGGCCACTTGATATTCCTTGACAATATCAGGAGGATAGTGCCGGAGGAGACCAAACCGCCGGACAATTCATCAGAGACACAATTATGGAAGTTCCTAAAACCGTACACGAAGATAAACAATGCATTGTCATGCTGCCACAGGGACCACCTGTCCCTCAGGGTCTTCACCGATGGTTGCTATTGCAGCGATATCTTCATCAATGAGCTTCAGACCATCACAGAGCTATACTCGTCCAGCGAGAAGGATGTCAAGATCTGGGGCATAGCCGGCGCAAAGAGGGACAAGCTCGACTCCATCTACCTTACCGAAGGCAGGGACGACCTCCTGGTGGCGCTGAACGGCGGGCCGATACTTGTGCTGCTTGTGTGGGCGCTCTCAAAGGAGGCAAGGTCGTACTCAAGGATCCTCCCTGACAACATAGGGAAGGAGAACAGGGCGCTTATCGAGAAGTTCTTTGGCGGGTCCAAATGGGGAATGATCAAGAAAAAGGCGCTAAAGATAGCCAAGATGATGGAAGAGGGTTCCATCGAGGTCATACTCCCTATCGACGTCATCGTCGACTCGGAAGGCGTGGAGAAGACAGTGTCCCTCTCAGCCATCAACAAGGGCAGATTCCTGTCATTAGGCCCCAATTCGCTCACAATGCTCAGCGACATCTCTGCAAGGAGGCAGTTCGTGCAGACCGGTTCCGTGGAACCGACAGAGTATCTCCAGAGGGGTGAGGAGTCAACGACATACAATCTCGTGAGGGAGGTGCTCAGGCACGCAAGGAAGATGTACATCAACGGCGGAGACACGGTGTCGGACATCAGGACGTTCGACAACTCGCTCAAGCTCCAGAGGTACCGCGACAAGAAGATGTTCGTGGAACTGGCAAGCGGGGGATTCGTCGTCAAGTGGTGGAACTACCTCAACTCTTACAAGAACATGCCACAGGGAGTCCGCTACGCCAGCATAGGTTCGTTCAAGAGCCTCTACGACAAGTGGGAAGGCGGGAAGGGTTTCTACTAATTTTTATATACCTTCCCCATCTTATTATTACACATGCAAGGCCCCGACTCGGACATGATAGGCAGGGAGCACAGAAAAAGGCTGGAAAGGGTCAGGGAGACCCAGAGGAGGGCGATGACCAATATCGTCAGGCCCTATGACCCCAAGTCTTGCAGATTTTGCAAATACTACATCAAAAAGGATGAGGATAGCGGTTATTGCCTGTTATGGAAGAGGATAGTCAAGGCATCGGAGAGCTGCCTGAGATTCGAGAGGAATGTTGAAGATGATATTGACTTTGATAAAAAAGCACAAGAATAAGCTCTCGGTGATCTTCTCTCTGGCAATGTTCCTCATAATCCTGAACATAATTGGCACCGATGAGATAATAGACGCGCTCCAAAGCATCGATGCCGACTATCTCATCATCGCCTTTGGCGTTTACATAGCCTCCATACTCGTGGCCGCATTGCGCTGGGACAGGATCATCGACGTCACGGAATACGACGCAAGGTATGGGAAGCTCCTCAAGTACTCATTGATGGACAAGTTCGCCAACTCGATATTCCCGACATCGGCAGTTGGGATGGCGCTGAGGTCCGTCCTTTTACAAAAGGAGTACAAGATGCCAAAGTCGGTAGGGCTTGCGACCATCGTCCTCGATTACGGAGTTGACATACTGGGAACTTTCCTTATCTCCATACCGTTCTACTTCATCATCAGGGAAGAGCTCCCAAAATCTCTGCTCACAACTTTCGAGACAAGCCTCACGACCATCGGGGTAGTGGTGGTGGTGGTGTTCTTCGTGAGCTATTCGGAACACGTCCTGAGAAGATTCGGATATGACAAGCGCCTGAGGCTGAGGGACAGGTCAAAGACGATCAACAGGGCCGCGAGCACGAATCTAGGAAAGAAGTTCATAGAGTTCTCGGACACGTTCGGGCTGATACTGGAAAAACCAGTTATTTTTTCTAACACGCTCTTCTTGACGGTCTTCAAGGTGTTCCTGGACGCGATAAGGATATCGATATTATTCCAGGCGTTCGGTGTCTCGATACCGTTCTACTACTTCATACTCTTCGACAGCACATGGACATTCCTGGCGCCGCTGATGTTCACGCCCGGCGGTGTCGGCGTGATAGAGTCGGGCAGGATAGCGCTCTATTCCCTTATACCCAACGTGAGCACCGGCATAATCGCCCCTGTCGTGTTCATCGACAGGTTGATCACATACTGGATGACGGTGTTCATAGGGGCGGTACTGTTCTTCTCGACCGGGATTGACGTCGGCAGCTTGAGGGACAACATGAGGTCAGATAATGCCAAGGGAGCGGAGTGACGCCTTCGTGGGGACTCCTTTCTCATCGCAATCCCTTAATCGGTAATACTCCTGCATGTTGGCGTTGAAGAGCTCCCTGTCGATCCTATGCCCGCTGAGCTCCTCAGAAAAGAATCTCTCCGGCAGCGTGTCCTCCTCATGGCTCATTCCCTGCTTGATGTTGTATAGCCTCTGCATCGTCCATATCCTCTTCATGGACCCTTCCAGAACGTCCGGGGAAAGGCTCGCACCCGTTACCGCACGCAGCATCTCAGACATCCCGCCAAAGCTCTCATCCATGAGCGTCCTGGACGCGAATCTGCAGACTATCAGGCAGTCTATGAGGGACATCAGGTCCTCAGTGTGGACAGTTGGCCCGACCTTGCCTTCCATGGTCTCTGGCACCATGGTCTTTTGGAAAAGCTCTTTCACGTATATCGGCGCCCTGAGGTGGCAAGCCCCCCTGTTGCTCGTTGCATATGCCAAGGCCATCCCCTGGCATATCCTTGGGTCATAACCCGGAAGCTCCATTCCCTTTACATGGATGGCATAATCCGTTCCGCCATGGATCTCGGATGCCTTCTTGACCCCCTTGGAGAGGTCCTTTCCAATGCCCTCGAGCCCAACGATGTTCCTGATCAGGGCGAGAATCTCCTTGCCGCACCCCCATGAGTATTCTCCCTTTATTATGCCCCTTTCCGAGGCTTCCATTAGCCAAGACAGTGTGACGCCCAGGGACATGGTGTCGATCCCCAGGTCGTTGCACATCTCGTTTATCTCAACAAGTGTCTCGGGGTCATCATTTAGGATGTTAGAGCCCAGGGCGAAGATCGTCTCATACTCTGGGCCTTCGGTCCTTATGCCCCCAACAGCGCTGAAGTGGGAGCAGCCGATGGGGCATCCGAAGCATGCCCTTCTTCCCTTCCATATGGACTTGACGTAATTAGTGCCAGATATGTTATCGATGGTCTCGAACTTCCCTCTGCTGAAGTTCCTTGTCGGGAGGCCGCCGGCATGATGGACGACGCCGCCCGTGTTGGTCGTGCCAAAGTCAACGAATCCCTTTGCATTGGTGTAGGTACTTTCCTTTGCCCTCAATATGTGGTCCTTGACGTATTCGGGGTCGCTGACATCTATCTTTCCATTGCCCCTGGCAACGATGGCCTTGAGATTCTTTGAGCCGAAGACCGCTCCTGTCCCTCCCCTTCCAAGTGAGCGGTAGACATCCGACTTGACATTGGATATGGGGATCTGCCGCTCGCCTGCCGGGCCAATTGCCAATATCTTTGACTCGGGATCGTTATCGCGCTCCAAGGTACTGGTGGTGGCCTTCACGCCACGACCCCATAACTTGTCCGCCGTTTTCAGCTCATAGTGGTCATCCTCTATAAGCAGGTAGACAGGGTCATCAGCCCTGCCCTCGATGATGATTCCGTCCAATTCAGAATACTTCATCTCTGGGCCAAAGTGGCCGCCGCAGTGGGACTGCAGGAAATAATTTGTAAGTGGTGAAGTGGTGACCATGCAGAATCTGCCCGAGGATGCGATTGGCGTTCCCGCAAATGGTCCTGCAAAGATAATTACCTTGTTCTCCTCAGAGAGGGGTTCGATCTTTCCCTTGAGCTCATCAAAAAGATATCTTGTGGCCGTTCCCATGCCACCGATTGTGTCATGCAATATTTCTTTGTCTAGCTTTTCCTTGTCGATTGAGCCATCTGATAGATTTACCCTAAGCAGATTGCCAGCCCACCCATTCATGGAAAATAATTTGTCTTTATAAATAAGTAAGTTTTTACATAAATTATGTTTTTCATGGCATGACAATAGGTTATAAAAATAACCTTTTTTCAATGAAACTTGTATAAAATACACATCGTTAGAGTGAAATTAAATTAAATTTTTGAGAATGGATTTGATTGAAAATTTCGTTGATCAGTATTAATTTTAATCAATCTTGAGAAGCTTATTTAGAAAAACTATTGTTAGT
>Ga0272442_10003500_pt1 | contig 21995 bp, 20 predicted proteins | sample SSMForm2O_FD_200262 | JGI IMG/M metagenome (GOLD analysis project Ga0272442, IMG submission 200262) | Marine sediment archaeal communities from Little Sippewissett salt marsh, Falmouth, MA, United States - SSM-Form-2O | ecosystem: Environmental > Aquatic > Marine > Wetlands > Sediment ... | reverse complement strand
AGTTTCTATCGATCCCGTAATCCCAATGCCGCCGTAAGACCAATTCCATATAATCAATTTCCTGACATTTTCCCACTCATCTTGAGATGTGCTTTTCGAAAACCACTTCCAGTGAAAATGCGAACCCATCCCCAATTATTCTGACACCGGTTTCTCGGGAAAAATATTACTAAAGGAATCTGAATATTAGTCGATTTTCTATACAGACTGGCAAGCAGATAAATCGGTTTAGCCACATACTGTTTTAGTTCATCTTTTGTACGAAAGGTATCAACCATCGTTAGAATCGCCAATCTATAGCATAGGTATTCCGGTGGATGATACATACGTACGCAGATGAACTGCTGAATTAATCAGTTTTGATATAACATACGGGCGGATATGGTTCAAAACACCTATCATCCTGATAGAATCGGCAATTTTATCTGTAATATAATGGAAAATACGAATAATCGTTATAGACGTCAAATAAATATGGCGAAAGTAGCCTACAGCGTTCTTGTCCTAAGAAGATATCATTGTTTCTTTCCGAAAACGCAATAATATGAGAGGGCTGGGATCGGAGATGATGACTCATACGCAGATGCAACCACACATACCATGTCCTGTCGATCCACATACATTCAACAGTGGGTGTATTTACATTGATATACTTGAAAATATTGATCTGGGGATACTCCTGCTCGACGTAAACAGCGAATCGATTGTCTTTCAAAACAAATCCGTTACCAATATCCTCGGCTTGGCACTCAAACCAATGAGTTACTCAGAGTTAAAGACACTGTTTCTGCCCGAATCAAATGCGGAGGAATTCGGTGAATCTCATAGTATCTTGAATAAAGACAAATTATTAGGATATACGGCATACCGGTTTCGCGACACATTTATCTGGATACTGATCAGAGATATTACAGAGAAAGCGAGGCTTGAATCGATTGGTTCGGAAATCAATATGATGGACAATATTAAATATATATTTTCCGGTATAAGACACGAACTGGGGAATCCGATTAATTCTATCAAAATGGCTCTCAGTGTCCTGAAAACCAAATTGGATACATGCTCCAGAGAAACCATACAGGAATATGCCGATCGTATTCTTACCGAAATAACACGAGTGGAGTATCTACTGAAATCTCTGAAGAGCTTCGGCATGTTTGACAATCCTGTTATTCAAAATGTGAATCTTGGTACCTACCTTCATCATTTTATATCGCTTACCGCAGAGGATATAGAGAAACGGGGCATTGAATTACAAGTGGTACTGAACCCGGAAGTGCAATGGATATTGGCCGACCCGAGAGCACTGCAACATGCCATATTAAATCTGATAATAAATGCCTCAGACGCACTGAAATACAGCGACAATCCTACGATACACATCAGCACGGAGAGCGACGACAAAGGTATAATCTGCATTCATGTGAGAGACAACGGTTGCGGTATGTCTGATGAAGTCCAGAAGAACCTTTTCAAGCCGTTTTATACGACCAAATCTTCAGGAACCGGACTGGGGCTGACAATAACCAAGAAAATGCTTACAAAAATGAATGGTTTCATAGAGATACGGAGTTCTAAGGGTGCAGGAACCACGGCGAGCATATATCTCCCAGAGGGCCATCATGAAAAGTGATAGTCATAATTTTAAGAGAAACGTCCTCATAATTGACGATGATAGGCTGTTCTGCGATACGGTACAATATTTCTTTTCCAGTGAAAACATGCATGTGTTTACGGCAAACTCGGGAGGAGACGGCCTTAAAATTTGTTCACAAAACAAAATCGAAATTGTTCTTCTCGATCAAAAACTTCCCGACACGGAAGGTGCGTTACTCTGTCCACGCATACTGGAAAAAAACGAACAGGCAAAAATCATATTTATTACTGCCTACCCCAGCTTTGAAAATGCTGTTGAAGCATTGAAGATAGGTGCTCATGACTACCTTTCGAAACCTTTCGAATTGGAGGAGTTAAAACTTGCTGTCGATCAGGCATTGAGAACCATCGAATTGGAGCAAATAGAACAGGTCCAGCATTACCGGGATACCAAAGAGAGCAAAGAAACAGTCGTCATCTGTGACCAGGGAGGACTTACCGAAATCCGACAACTTGTCGATCTGGCGGCTGAAGGTAGTGCCCCCGTGATTATTACCGGCGAAACGGGAACCGGTAAAGGCGTTATCGCCAAATCGATTCATTATAAGAGTTTTGCTCAAAAAAGTCCCTTCATCAGCATCAACTGTGCGGCGCTTCCCGAAAACCTCATTGAATCTGAGCTCTTTGGTTATGAAAAGGGGGCATTCACCGGGGCCGTATCATCTCGGAAGGGTATTTTTGAGCTTGCCGAGGGAGGAACGCTTTTTCTTGACGAGATAGGAACAATGCCCCTCCACTTACAGTCGAAACTCCTCGGTGTTTTAGAAGACAAGGCAATACGGAGAGTAGGAGGAGAATCAATCAGACCGATAAATGTGCGTATTATAGCGGCGTCAAACATCAACCTTGAAGACGCCGTCATGAAAAAGACCTTTCGCAACGATCTTTACTTTCGTCTCAGCGTGATACGGATCCATATCCCTCCTCTCAGAGAAAGACCACAGGATATTCCTGAATTGTGTAGTTTCTTTATCCGCAAAATGACAAAGGATCATCGAGTGACGCTTTCCGAATCCGAACGTACAAAGTTGAAATCTTACAATTGGCCCGGCAATGTGCGGGAATTGAAAAATATTATAGAAAGATCTCTTATCATTCAAAAAGGCAAATCGCTGAGACCTTCAGAGCTTCTCATTGCCGGCATTCCCTTATATCATTCTTCCTCTTCGTCGAGAGAAAAAGAAATCGAGACTCTGGAGGAAATAGAAAAAAATCACATACGGTACGTACTGAATCATTGTTCCGGCAATTATACGTGGTCAGCCAAAGTGCTGGGTATCTCTCTCTCAACATTGAAGAGAAAAGTAAAGCAATACGAGTTTAACGTCAGATAATTAAAATGACCTGCTAGTCCAAAATGAACCATTCATAATGAACCATTGCTCCATTACCTAACAAACCATATAAATATATATAATTGTTATTGCTAGCTAAATTAATATTTTCATGTTTTGGCATTTCTTTTGCTTATGTAGAAAGAAAAGATCGGAGGGAATATACAGGACATATGACAGAACATATAACGGAAAAAAATACTATAGAATCAACATGGCGAAGGCTCTTTTCGTTTAAAGATCGAACTTCTCAAAAACCAAGTTCAAGATATGTTCTGATTGTCGATGACGAAAAACCGTTTCTCCTGAGTCTGTCTGACGGTCTCAGTGTTTACCAGGATGATTTTAGCGTCATTACAGCACTGAACGGTAGAGAGGCAGTGAAGATTCTGGAAAATTACCATGTTGAACTGGTTGTGACAGATTTGAGAATGCCAAAGATGGACGGTTTCGAGTTACTGGCATATATGACTCAGAATTGTCCCAGCATACCGGTAATCGTTATGACAGCATTCGGTACCCCGGAAATAGAAAACAAGATGCAAACACTCGGGACCTTTCAATATCTTGAAAAACCTATGGATATAACTGTCTTGGCAAACAGCATTTTCACGGGATTGGCAGCAATCCCGGCAAACAATTCGAAGCAAAGTATCAATCTGTCGACGTTCCTGCACCTCATAGAAATGGAACATACTACCGGTACTCTCAGGGTAAAATCAGATGAAAAAATCGGTTATCTCTTCTTCAACAAAGGCCAGTTGCTGGCGGCCCACACCGATAACATTGAGGGCCGGAAAGCGGCCCTGAATATCCTATCGTGGAATGATGCCGAACTCGATATCAACTTCGAATGTGACATCGACCATATCAATATTGATGGAACATTAACTGAGATACTTTCTGAACTTAAGGTGACAGAGGAAGCAGAAAAAGAAGAAGTGGGGAAAGCTGTGGAAGAGAACAAGCTCAGGGCCGAAAAAGAGACAAAGGAGAAGGCCGAAGAGGAAGCTCAGAGAAAGGCAGCGGAAGAGGCAAAGCTCAGGGCTGACGAAGAAGCAAGGAAGGCAGCCGAAGAGGAAGCTCGGAGGAAGACAGAGGAAGAGGCACAGCGCAAGGCTGAAGTAGAGGCAAAGGAGAAGGCCGAAGAGGAAGCTCAGAGAAAGGCAGCGGAGGAGGCACAGCGCAAGGCTGAAGTAGAGGCAAAGGAGAAGGCCGAAGAGGAAGCTCAGAGAAAGGCAGCGGAGGAGGCAAGGCGTAGGGCTGAAGAAGAGGCGAAGAAAGCAGCCGAAGAGGAAGCTCAGAGGAAGGCAGCGGAGGAGGCAAAACGCAGGGCTGAAGAAGAGGCGAAGAAAGCAGCCGAAGAGGAAGCTCAGAGAAAGGCAGCGGAGGAGGCAAGGCGTAGGGCTGAAGAAGAAGCGAAGAAAGCAGCCGAAGAGGAAGCTCAGAGGAAGGCAGCGGAAGAGGCAAAACGCAGGGCTGACGAAGAAGCAAGGAAGGCAGCCGAAGAGAAAGCTCGGAGGAAGGCAGAGGAAGAGGCGAAACGCAAGGCTGCTGAAATAGAGGCGAAGGAGAAGGCCGAAGAGGAAGCTCAGAGAAAGGCAGCGGAGGAGGCAAAACGTAGGGCTGAAGAAGAGGTGAAGAAAGCAGCCGAAGAGGAGGCTCAGAAGAAGGCAGTGGAAGAAGCAAGGAAAGCAGCCGAAGAGTCGAAACGAAAAGTCGGAGAACAAACAAAGCAGAAACTAATGGCGTGGAAAAAGAAAAAATAAACAATACATTAACCCAGCAAAAATCTAACAAGTAAAGAAGGAGGGAGCACGTAATGGACGTACAGAAATTAAATGGCTGTATAGAACTTTTAAAAAAACAAATGGGAGATTCCCTGTTAGCAACGAGTATTGTGTCTATGGCTGATGCCCAGGCTATTGCCGATTGGAACTCAAAAGCGGGAGCAGCTTCTGTTTTTATCGAAGTGACCAATTTTATTAACAATTCACTCAAAAAGGGATACCCGGCACTGGGAAAGTATTACATCCTGGATCTCGAAGATGACAAAATGCTCTGCTTCCTCCCTCTCGGCGAATTTCAATGGGGGATTGCTGTCGATACAACGAAGGCGAAACTCGGATTGCTCTTGAATGTAGTTATTCCAGAGATACTGGAGGCATTCGAGGACGCAATAAATAATTAGAAAATTGATCGTGGTAGTGCCGCCTCAAACACGTGCTTGAGCAGTTATTTCTGTTGGTAAAAGACCGGGGGGGGCGTATGTCCTCCCCTGCTGATTATCTCTGTAGGTGATGTACCGACACGGAAAACGTGGGACTCTTTGATAGAATAGCACTTTTTTAAAGGGGTCTTCTTTGTTGAGATAATCACACTCATCAAAGAAGAAGATGCCGTCTTTGAACTCTGACAGAAGTTCATTTTACTTTTTTATTGATGTGCAGTATTGTTTTAATGCCCCGTAATATGACAACAGCAATATCAGAGGATACGATGTCTATTCTGACAAGTAAATTACATAACAGCGAAGTTAATAATGTTCAGGTTTCGCATCTTCTTGACAAGCTCAGATTTCACCAATCAATACATAATATTACGAATCAAATTCATTCTGCCCAAAGTATCAAGCAGATCGTCGTGGATCTCAAAGAAGAAATGCTGGATCTCTTCGATTCTCGTTTCATTACAATTTTTGTTGTCGATTTAGAAAAACATGAACTGTATTCCATGTTTCTGACTGGATCGAAATTAAAAGAAATCAGAGTACCGATTGATAACAAAAGTGTAGCGGGCTATGTGGCAAATAATAAAAAAGCCATCAATATTGCTGATGCTTACGACAATGAAGAGTTGAAAAGTATCAACAAAGATCTCAACTTCGATCGCAGCTGGGATAAAAAATCCGGCGTGAAAACAACGCAGATTTTGGCGGTGCCCATTTTATACAACAGCGATATCATGGGTGTTATTCAAATTCTCAATAAAAAGGACAATGGAAACTTCACAGAAGACGACCGGTTCTTTCTTGACGAAATAGCTAATGTTATCGGTATTGCTTTTTATAACCAGGATAGAATCAGAAAGAAGAAAAAGTCAAAGTTTGATTATCTACTGCGCTGCGGTCTGATAAAAGATGAGGATCTGGAAGGTGCCTGGGAGGAAGCACGAAACGACAAGGAAACCATTGAAGACTTCCTCATGAAAAGCTACAAGATACCGAGGGAAGAGATCGGTAAATCACTCAAAGAGTTTTACAACTGCAATTTTACCATTTTCACCGAAAACCATCCGATACCCTTCGACCTGCTGCGGAACTTGAAAGAAGAATACCTTCGCCGTGAGATGTGGGTACCCCTGGAGCGGAATGACGGCAGAATCAGGGTTATCGTTGATGATCCGAACAACATCCTGAAGCGGGACATGATAGAGAATCTTTTAAAGACATCGGACGTTGAGTATGATGTTGCCCTGTACGAAGACATCCTGAAATTCATCAACTACTTCTATCAGACGGATGCGAGCAGGGAATCCATATCCGATCTCGTGGGGAAACTCGATGACGACGACTATTACGAGGAAGAAGACGATTTTGTTTTAGAGTCGGACAGCATCATCATGCAGCTCGTCAACAAAGTAATCAATGATGCCTGTTCCCGTGGTGCGTCCGATATCCATGTGGAGCCCAGCCTGATCAGGAAAAACGTTGAGGTACGATTCAGGATCGACGGTGATCTGGCAGTGTACCAGAATGTTCCCTTCAGTTACCGGTCAGCCATCGTGTCACGAATCAAAATCATGTCAAACCTCGACATCACGGAACGACGAATCCCCCAGGATGGAAAGATCAAATTCCGACGGCCCAACGGTGAAGACATAGAACTCCGTATTGCCACCGTTCCCACCCAGGGAGGTGTCGAAGATGTGGTCATGCGAGTTCTTGCCAAGGGCGAAACGATGCCCCTTGAGGCCATGGCATTATCTGCCCGTAATTATGAGACATTTCAAAGCCTTGTTACGAAACCCTATGGTATGGTCCTGGTAGTGGGTCCCACCGGTTCCGGGAAGACCACCACCCTCCATGCGGGATTACGGTATATCAATAAACCGGAGACCAAGATATGGACGGCGGAAGACCCGGTGGAAATTACGCAGCAGGGACTTCGCCAGGTTCAGATCAACCCCAAGATCGGCTTTGACTTTGCCCATGCCATGCGTGCCTTTCTCCGGGCGGACCCCGATGTCATCATGGTAGGAGAGATGAGGGACTACGAAACGGCCAGAACCGGTGTTGAAGCATCCCTCACCGGCCATCTGGTCTTCAGTACACTCCATACCAACAGTGCACCGGAAACGATTGTGCGACTGCTCGATATGGGAATCGATCCGTTGAATTTTGCCGATTCGCTTCTGGGGATCCTGGCACAGCGGCTGGTGAGAACGCTCTGTAAGAAATGCAAGGAAGAATATCATCCGTCACAGGAAGAGTTCGATGAGATGGTGCGGCAGTATGGAGAAGAGCATTTCGCCGCCTTAGGCATTTCCTACGATGACAACTTCAAGCTGTTCCGGCCCAAGGGATGTCGTGAGTGCAACAATACCGGCTACCGGGGACGATTGGCAATTCATGAACTTCTTGCATCGAGCGATGAAGTCAAGCGACTGATCCAGAAACGTGAAACCGTCGAAACGTTGCGCGACCTGGCAATTTCCCAGGGTATGTCCACGCTCCTTCAGGACGGTATACAGAAGGTAATTGATGGTCGCACCGATTTAATGCAGGTCGTTCGAGTGTGTATGAAGTAGTAAGGGGAACTTATGCAACACGATAAAAAATTATTGAAATCAAATTATCGTATGTATGTAATGGAGCCATAATGAGCCTGAGGCCGCACGTTTTCTGAAAAATGTGCCTTCTGGGAATGCAAACATGTGAACAATGTTTCGACATAGTCCTTAAAAAATATGGAAAACCACCAGGGTTTTCATCTGAGGTTTCATATGGAAAAGATATGTATTGTTGAGAAGAGAAAAAGACATCTCCGGGAACAGACCGGTGCAGCATCGTTTGTTCCCACTTCCGAAGATGCATTACATGAACCCTCAGGGACAATATTCAAGAATAAATTGGAAATTGACGATCATAAGAGAAATCAGGGGACAGCGCTTCAGGAAACATCGTTGTCACGGGACAAGGATAAGGTGGTATCATTGAAACTGACTCCTCAACAGTCCTCGTATATAGTATCAAATAAATCGATAGATTATTTGTCTGCCGACACGAAAAGCACGGATGATAGATATATTATATTTAATTTTCATTTGAAAACATCTGACTCCGTAAGATTACTCAAAATGAATCAAGTGTGTGAAATGCTCCAGGTCAGCAGAAGGTTTCTCTCTAATCTGGTTAAAACCAAGAAAATAAAGAGTTGTAAAAGGGGTGGGCAGAGAAGATTTTCTTTTGATGATATTCTGACGTTTCTTGCAGAAAATGAAGACAATTAAACGTATATTTGAATGTTATGTGACTGATATCCCGCCTACTAGCTTTGATGAAAGGTTTGAGTATCGAGGAGGAAACGACGAATGTATTACGAATATTGGGGGTTGCAAAAACCACCCTTTGACAATGTGCCCGATCCGTCGATGTATGTCGATTGCGGTACAACAATGGAAAATACAATTTCTGAAACGCTTTTTGCTATAGAAGAAGGAGGAGAATGTATTGCTGTTATTGTCGGTGACGTCGGCCTGGGAAAAACATTGTCCCTTCGCATCATTATTGATTCACTCGATCCGGAGAAATACAGGATAGCATTGATTACCAATCCCGGGATCAGCTTTGTTCAACTGCTGAGGGAAATCATAGGCCAATTGACAGGAGAACAATGTAATAAAAAGCGAAAGGGAGATCTTTTAGCACTCTTTAATAAAATACTCTTTCAAACGATTGATGAAGGTAAACAAGTTCTGATCTTTATTGATGAAGCAAATGCTATGACCCCTGCGAATCTTGAAAGTTTGAGACTTCTCACAAACCTGCAACTCAATGAAATGAATATGTTTACTATCGTTCTTGCGGGGCAGCTTGAGTTAGCTCGAAGGTTGGAACATCCCAAACGGGCAAACCTGTATCAGCGGATCGGAACATATGGAAAAATCGAAAAGCTGGGAACAATAGAAAAACTGAAAACATATGTCGATAACAGGCTCAAACTTGCAGGTGCAGGCAAACAAATATTTACTGAGGATGCCTATGAATATTTATGGGAGCATTCCGACAACGGTGTACCCCGTCTCATCAATAAAGTTGCCAAGTTGTCCTTAAAAGCGGGAGAAACAAATCAATTTGATCTCATAACAGGAGAAGTGGTGAAACAAATTGGTGAATGTTTCCAGAAACTGACACGTCCCTCGACACCGAAGAGAAGGCCGAGAAAAAAACCAGAGCGAAAGATGTTTTCGGAAAAGAAAGACCTTCCGATGCGAACTCCCGTGGAAATGGAAAACGAAGAATTACACCGTGGCAAACGACGTGTTCCCTCCATACTACCTCCTGTACCAGACACGACAACAACGATACCGCTTCACGTGGCACCGATTCCGGAAGGTGCTTCCTCGAACAACCACGATCAGATAGAAGAATGGCCTCGTGCGCAGATTGAGCAAGGACTCGATGTACAACCGGTTGAAAAGGAACAAACATCAAGAAATCGAGATATAAAGGAAGACATCATCGAAAGGTTACATGTCGGCAATCATTCTCTCGAAATAACGATTCCCTATCATGTTATTGAACATGCCTTGTCGTTTTCTCAAGAAAAGCGTGTCAAACTGGCCGGGGCACTTGCGGCTTATATCCTTCGAAAAAATGACAATATTTTGAACGATCAGACAAATGATCCGGTTCATGTATGGGGTAAAATTAAAAACCTCGTACTGGCAAAATTTAATTAATGAACTGGAAGAAAATACGTTTTAAGAGGCTACGTCCATGGATACGAAACAACAGGCAAAAGAATGGTTCATGAAGGGATATGAGTATGATGTCGTCGATGCGAATTACGAAAAAGCCGTCGATGCTTATAAAGAGTGTATTATTCTGGATGAAAAAATGGCCGATGCCCATATAAATCTAGGATTCATCCATATCCAGAGAGAAGATTACGAGGAAGCGCTGGAATGCTTTCAAAAAGTTGTGGAATTGGAACCGAACAACTCTGATGCGTATAACAATCTCGGCTACGTATATGAAGTCATGAACAGATTCACCGGTGCACAACAGATGTACCGGCAAGCGCTCTCTCTGAGTCCTGACAATGTTGAAGCGATTATCAATATCGCCCATGTTATAGAACGTCAGGGCAACTACTTCGAGGCAGTTGATCAATACGAAAAGGCCATTGCGATTGATCCCAATGCCACTGCTCCCCGGTTTTGTCTGGCCGTTTTACATGACCAGTATGATATGTTTGACGAGGCAATTGTTCACTACGAAGAGGTATTAAAAAGGGACCCGACATACACGAAAGCCGCTTTTAATCTTGGCAACCTGTTTTTTCAACTGGGAGATAATAAAAGGGCTCTTACACTCTTTGAGCGGGTACTTGAATTAGAACCGAACAGTGCAGAAGCATGGAACAACCTTGGGTCTATCAACGAGACTGTCGGTAATCTTGATAAGGCCACGATCGCTTATCAACAATCTCTCAAGCTGAACCAGTTTCAGGAAGAAGCACACATAAATCTGGCCGGTATTTTGTACTCTCAGTATCAATCACAGAGGAGTGAATTAATAAAGGATGAGATAATTGAAAGGTTGAAATTTGTACTCACCATCAATTCCCATAATACAAAAGCTCAAAAATTGCTGCAAGAATTAACAGACCAGCGCTAAGTCGCGATTGATATGACAATCTTATTTCGCGATGATGTGGTGAAAATACGAACCCGTCCTTAATGATTCTCTCATCTTGCAGGCTGAAAGAATTCCTATTCTATGATTTCCAGAATCGCCCTCTTGTCGAGCTTGGATGATGCGGCACTCAAAATAGTTCTCATTGCCTGTGCTGTTCTGCCTTCTCTCCCTATCACTTTTCCTCGCTCTTCTTTTGGAACACTCAGCTCAATAACAGAGGAATGCCTGCCTGTCACCTCAGAAACACGAACTTTGTCAGGTTGATCCACTAGAGCCTCAGCAATTTGTTGTATCAATTCTTTCATTTCATCAACCTCCTCCTTTTCCGATAATCATTCGATACCATGGGGGGCGGGTGAATCTAGCGTGCTGCAGCTGTTGATGCACAAGATTGTTCACACAGCTCTCACGTTCACTGCGGCCGGTCCTTTTAGTCCTTTCTCAACTTCAAAACGGACCCGTTGGCCTTCCTGTAAACTTTTAAAACCGTCACCTTCAATAGAACTGTAATGAACGAAAACGTCACCCGCTTCATCCGACTCGATAAATCCGAAACCTTTTTGATCATTAAACCACTTTACCGTACCTTCAGACATTTCCCATATACTCCTTTCCCACTATTAATATGCATTCCATACATAAAGGATAGAACATTATTATTGATGCTTCTGAAAACTGAAAGAACTGCGTGCCCTCGTTCTCTTAATAGATCATCAATGGATGGGCCCGGTTGATACTGACTGCAAGATCAAATATAATATTATGCCAGAAATTATATTGATGACAATACGAATTGACTACGGTTATTATACGGGCAAAAACCTAGTGCTAACTGAATGTATGAAGGTAGCTTTGTAGATTGACTTTCTTATTTTGTAAACCGAGTTTTTTCCGAATGTTATCCCGATGGAATTCGATAGATCTTGGAGACAGATGCAATAACGTGGCTATCTCTTTCGAGGTCTTTCCCTCTTTCACAAGATTGGCTACCTGGATTTCTTTAGGAGTAAAATTCAGGTGTTTTATGGTTAAAGTGCGCAAGAAAGGAGAAATGATATTATTCAAGTTTGTTTCTATAATGTGTAACCGTGACTTTTGATCTTCGGTTCCAAGGGATTTCCTTAATTGATTTATATGCGGCATAATCAGTTCATTAACGTTTGATAAAATATCTGCTTGCAGATTTGTCTTATCGTCCTCCCTGTGTTGGAGGAAAACCTTCAAGGCGGTATTGGCTTCCTCAAGGTAGTGAGTCTTGACGTCCAATTCCTTTTCTCTTCTTTTCAAGGCATCTTCAGCTTTTTTTCGACCAGAGATGTCTCGGGTGACGCCGAGTATACCGTAGGCACTGCCATCCTGTTCGCGCAGACCCGTCATATTAACCTCAGTCCAGATCGCTGAGCCATCCTTGCAGTTCATTTCGAGCTCCAGCGTCAGTGACCGTAACGGATCTCCTTGCCCTGCATTTTCTAAAGCACGTTGTTCCGCAAGTGCTTTTGTCGCAACTTCAAATGAAGCGGGGGTGAGGACATCTAAAAGTGTCTGGTTCATCGCTTCCTCGATACTGTAGCCCCGTAAGCGTCTTACAGACGGACTGATGTAGGTAAAATGACCGTTCAGGTCGAAAACCCAGATAACATCTGATACATTGTCAGCAAGGAGCTGGTATTTCGTCAGGCTGTCCCGCAACTCTTTGTCGAGACGCCGCTGCACTGTTATATCTAAAAAGGATGCTACACTTGATTTCGTTCCGGGAATCACGGATACGGTGCAAAGGAGATTCATCGACCTGCCTGATTTGTGTACGGCCGTGAATTCATATGTCCTTGGAGCGGAGTCAGTGTCGGTTCTTCTCAAACTATGGTATCCGATCATTCTTTTTCTGTCGTCTTGTGAAATAAATTCAGGCCATTTTCTACCCACCACCTCCTCAGAGCCATAACCGGTTAATTCCCCAAATCCTCTGTTTACATGCGAAACTGACATATCTTCGTCGATAATGATCGTTCCCGATCCCGTTGTTTCAAAAATGGTCCGATACCAGTTTTCGGACTCCCGCAGTTTTTCCTGCATCATTTTCCGTTCAGTCATGTCACTACCGACACTGAGAATTTCAATAACATTGCCGGTTTCATCACGGATGGCCTTGTTTGTCCATGCAATCCATACCCGTTCTCCGTTTCGACGCATGTTTTCATTCTCGTTGGCGGTATACCTTTCAGGGTGGTGGCTGATATCCTTAATCATATCTGCCAGGTTTTTACCGGTGTCGTCTTTTATTGGCAGGATGGTACCCAGAACGCTTTTCCCGAGAATTTCATCATCACTATAGCCGAAAAAACGCTGCGCGTATTCATTGATAAACGTTATTTTTCCCTCCACATCCCGTCTTACAATGATACTGTTGGCATTCTCGACGAGTTCCCGATATTTAGCTTCGCTCCGTTTCAAAGCCTCTTCTGCCTGCTTGTGATCGTTAACATCCCGGGCAATACCGCGGAAACCGGCGGGTTGCCCTGAGGAATCCCGGATGAGTGAAGCAGAGAGTTCAAGAATTCTTGTCGTGCCGTCTTTTCTGATGATCTCATAATCCGTTATGTTTACCGGCCTTCCTGTTTGATAGATATTCTGAAATGTTTTGAACATTCTCCTGGCAGTTTCCGGTGTGGCGTAATCCCGGTTATTCATGCCGCCCAGCTCCCGCGGGGAGTATCCTGATATCCTGCACAGTGACGGATTGAAGAAGATCAGGTTTCCTGCAAGGTCAAGTTCGAAGTAACCTTCTTCGATGTTCAGCAGGATGTTTTGATACCTTTCTGCGCGTTCCTGGAACGTTTCCTGTTCTCTGTCAAGATCAGCAATCTTAGGAGACCCCGATTCCGCTTGTGTCTGGCTGTGTCTGCCTTTCGCCGGCGGTTCTTTACTTTTCCGGATTTTGTTCTTTTTTATTGTTTGATCCATATCCAATTTCCCTCCATGAAGGACATGTTTTGAAATAAAACATACTATGGTCATGCAATAAAAATATTACATTATCGGTGAGGTAATTTTGCCTTACTGATTTTCCTTCCGTTTCTTGAGATCCAATGCAGCTTGTAATCCCTTCTGTCTGATTACCTTGAGTTTGAGACGTGTTTCGGTCAGTTTGAAAAAACGCTTCCCGTATTTTTTCAGGAGCCCCTTGTCTATTTCAAATCCGAGTCCCGGTCGTGTAAACGGCTGAAGAAGGCCATAGGAGTCAGGTATGACAGGTTCGATGATTCCCTCTCTGAATTCGGGTATCCATGAGGGTTCTTCCAGGGGATATTCCAGGGGAAGGGTGTTATTGCTGTCGGCAAGGACCATATTCCAGTTCACGTAAAAACCGATTCCGTTTGTCCATGTATGGGGCGAAAATTGCCTGTTATTGCTATGGCAGGCATCGATCACTTTTTTGACCTGGGCAATGCCGCCGGCAAAGGTGGCGTCGGGCTGATACAGGTCGAAGCAATCCTTATCGAACATGATTTTGATTTCATCCCATCCGTAGTTCAGCTCTGCACCCGCAATCTTTACCTCGGACACCTTTTTCAGTGCGGCGTTGCCGTCGTAGTCTCTGGAGTCCAGTGGCTCTTCAAGCCAGGAAATATTGTTGTCATGACATGCTCGGGCAAACTCGGTCGCCCGTTCCAGATCCCATGCCGGTATTTTATCAACGATGGTTACCAACCATCCCTGATTGGCATCGACGCCGAGTACCATATCAGTGCCGATACCCTTTCTTACTGTTTCAATGAGCCTGATATCATCCTGTAACTCTCTGTGTTTCACGCGTAGTTTGGCGGTTGAAAACCCCCGTTCCTTCATGGCAAGGAGTTCATCCACCCTTTGTCCCGGTTCGTGCATTTCACCGGTGGAACAGTAGACGGGAACGGGCCGGGCATTTCCCCCGAGGAGTTCATAAACCGGTTTTCCCTGGCTCTTTCCGATGATGTCCCAGCAGGCGGGCTCGATCCAGAAATTTCGCCACCCGAGAAATCCTGCCTGTTTCAGCAGACTCTGAATGCCGTCGATATCGGTCGGGTCGGCACCGAGCAGATAGCCTCCGATCAGTTCGCCCAGACCCTGCCGCTCGGTTCCCATGGACGATCCGGCTGAGTATCCCTCGATGCCGTCATCGGTGGTAATTTTTATCAGAGTAAAACTGTTGTGGGTCTGGGGATATCCGGGTATCCACGTGGGCCAGAAGGTATGCGTCAGCGGAATGGATACATGGTACATTTCGATTACCGATATTTTCATAAGTTTCCCTCCTTATGATACATGTTATCCGTGACGGTCATGAAAAAAACATTGCTGTTATCTTTTTAATCATGAAATTTCCACGAAGATACTCTCCTCCTTAACCGTAACGGGATATGTCGCGATCTTCTTGTCCGGTTTTGTGAGATTTTCACCGGTAGCAATGTTGTATTTCCAGCCATGCCAGGGACACGTAACGGTTGTTCCCTCCAGCTTGCCTTCACCGAGGGGACCACCTCGATGGAGACAGGTGTTGTCAATGGCATACAATATTCCGTCTATGTTAAAGACTGCTATGGCCTTTCTGTCAATGGTAACGATATAAACGCTACCGGGAACAATATCAGATATGTCGGCTACCCTGGTCAGCTTTTCCATACTTATTCTCCGATATTAGTTTATTATAAAGAAAAATCGCTCATTACACAATAACCAGTCCGACAGTTTTGTATACGTCATAACCGCGAGGATCAAAATGCGAAGATTTGCAATAGATCTTTGTTAACAGGAAGAGGATCAGTCTCGAATTTTTGCCCCCAGAAAAAATTCCAGGGGTAGGTGAACACGATCCCGCCATGCCCGTTCGGAATGTTCAGCCCCCGAAAATTTCAGCGTCTTCCAGTCTTTTCCCGATTCATAGCCGGTAGACTGCAGTACCTTATCCACGCTCTTCTGGCACGATTCATAGGGCGCATCCAGTGTTTCCGTGCCGTAGTCGAAATACAGTTTATATCTTCCCGGAGCGGGAAGTGCCGTTTCCAGATAACCGATGATGACCGCTTCTACGGCGGGCCAGTGAGTCGAAAGACATCCGGCTCCGGAAAATATATCAGGGTATTCGCACAGGGCGTAGAGAGAAACGAGAGCCCCCATGCTGGAACCTATGATAACCGTATGCTCCCTGCCAGGGAGCGTGTGATACTTGTTATCCACGAATGGCTTTACGTCGCGAACGATGAATGTCAGATAGTTATCCGACAGGGGTGTGCCCCCGAATTCCGCTGCAAATTCCCGAAGCACCTTGGTTCCGGCCGGTGATTCGACCGGTCGTTGCGGCATGTACTCCCGTACACGATTCGGTGTGTTCCAGATTCCCACAACGATAGCCGCCTCGATAGTTCCTTCGGCAATCAGACGGGCCATCGTTTCATCAATGCCCCAATCCACACCAATAAACGATGTCTCCGAGTGAAAAAGGTTTTGACCGTCGTGCATATACACGACAGGATACCTGCGATTACCCGCATTGCTGTAACCGGGAGGAAGCCAGATATCAATCGTACGAGGATCAACGTACGCAGATGTAAAATCAACGTGTCGTTCTATTGATCCTTTCATAGGAACCGTCATTATTGTCCGCTTTCGTGTTTATGGTAGAGCCGGGACCGACCTGAGATACTATTTTTTCTGATGAAGATGATTATAAAGAAATCTCATGGATTGTACAGTGGAGACTTTATCATGTTTCTGTATCTGCTTAATACCAATACCATTATAGAAAAATCCCCCCTGGCCCAGACCGATCACGATAAGTGTAATTTGCGATCAAAATTAAAGGATTCCTTCTGCTCGCTCATGCAATGACCTTTTCAGTCGCACCAGGGCAGGCTCTAACTCCCCTTTAAAAAAGGGGAGGACCTCATGGGTTTCCCCTTTGCTGACGGGAACCCCCTCATTACTCTTTCATTTATTAAAGAGGGACCAAGGGGGCCTAAAACCAATGGCACTCCTTGTCAATCCTCCTTTTCTAACCCCGATAAATGGGATAATCCCCACTAAAGGGGGGATTTTTTAAGGTGCGGAGAGAAATCCTTTCCATGCATGTCTCACTCGTGAGGAGACAGCGGTTTAACCGTGCCATAGTACTTAATGTCAGATAATCGTGGGTTTAAACCGGTAGTGATGATTCAGATCATGAGTACCAGGGTAATCGGTTTTCCACAGGTTGTATCTTTGATGATCTTCGTTACGAGGCCATCAATCCGGGGTAAGCTCCATTGCACTTATTTTATTCTTTCCCGTTCTCTTTGAGATGTACAATGCTTTGTCCGCTGCCCCGATCATTTCAGACTTGTCACTCAACGGGGATCCGGGCATATACGTTGCTACGCCGACGCTGATGGTGACTTTGATTGTATTGCCATCTGTTACGATTTTCATCTGTTCGATATTTTGACGTAATCTCTCAGCGAGAATCGAAGCGCCTTCCGAATTTGTTTCGGGTAAAATAATGGCAAATTCCTCCCCACCGTATCGAGCGACAAAATCGGAACCTCTCACGTTTCTCTTAACGTGTACACCCATTTCTTTTAATACGATATCGCCCCGTAAATGACCGAATTTATCGTTGACTTTCTTGAAATCGTCGAGATCAAACATGATCAGTGAAAACGGCCTGCCGTATCGCCTTGCTCTGTTAACTTCAGTTTCAAGGAGCTGATGGAAATATCGGTGGTTGTACAAATCGGTCAACTCATCCGTATAGGCAATATACTTCAGCCTGTCGTTCGCTGATTTGAGTTCCTGTGCAAGATCCTCCGCTCTTTCCTTTGCGTCCTTATATTCCATAACAAGCTGTTCATAAGAAAAGTTTAATTTACCGAGTTCTTCATTCGCTTCCTGAAGCAGCTGTGAATACGGGACCATTGTGCCAGAATCGATATCAAAGTAAGACAGTATTTCGATGCTCTCGTGAGCCACGGAATCAACGATTGCGTCTACATCAGTTTCGTTAATTCCGTAATAATCGAAAAGAATATTCTTTATGTTCTGGATTTCCTCATTTTTTTTCCTTCCATAGTAGACGGATGATACCTTGTCCGATAAAAAAAGAACATGTGACGACATGGCGTATTCACTCGGAATTTCCCTGTCATTGTGGTGGTAAAGAATTGGCATATATATACTTTCCGGTAATCCCCAGTGCTTCAGTATTTCAGAACCAACTTCCTGATGATCGAATCCGAATATTTGTTTTTCGATAGTTCGTGTCGGGAAATCCGTTACCTTCTTTTCATCAAGAACCTGTAAATATTTTTCGGGTTTGCACAGGTACATGATCGCAACACCAATATCCTGGAGGAGGGCAGTAACAAACGTGTCATCATTCTTATAATTTATCCGTGCTGCTACGAGTTCTGCCCCAACCCCTGCGGTTACGGATCGTTTCCAAAATAAATCAAAATTGAAATCGTTTTCCATTGTTACCCGTAAGCCATCGGCTATGACGAATGAGAGGGCAATGTTTTTCAGGACATTAATGCCTAAGATCGTGAGTGCTTTTTGAATGCTGTCGACCTTGTTCGGCATTCTATAGAAAGCCGAGTTTGCAACCCTCAATACCTTCACGGAGAGCGCGGGATCGGATGAGATAATTCTGGCAAGCTCATTGAATGAGGCATCATCTTTTTTCACCGCTTCAAGTATTCGCACCGCTATTGCCGGTGGTGATGGCAACTTTACATTTTCTTGGATGAGTTCATCGATTATATTCATAATAAAAGATAAGATCGGCAAAGGTACGATAAGACTTGAGGAATAACTGAGAGTGTATACAATTTGACTTACAGTGGCGATCGACCGGGCTTTCTAATGAAGGGAAATTCTCTACGGTGCGTTATTTATAATTGTCGTGAAAACATGACGTTAATCATTCCATGTGTGGTGATCCTGACCGAGGTCGATTCAGTCAATCGACCTCAGTGTAAAGATCCGGGATAAATTTTTGTTCAGCCGGGCTCCGTTATTAGAATTTAACCTTCGGTACTGCCTTTGCCGTTTCCGGTACTTCAAAGAAAGCAGCTTTTGTAAATCCGAACATTCCGGCAAAGAGATTTTCCGGGAAGCTTCTGATCTTAACATTGAAGGTTTTTACCGTTTCATTATAGCGCCTTCTCTCAACGGCAATACGGTTTTCCGTCCCGGCGAGTTCGTCCTGGAGTCTCAAGAAGTTCTGGTTCGATTTGATGTCGGGGTACCGTTCCACCACAAGCAGCAACCTACTCAACGCTCCGGACAATTCATTATTTGCCTTGATTTTGTCGGGAATGTTGTTTGCGCCGGCGACTTTTGATCGAGCTTCAGTAACACCGATGAAAACTTCTTTTTCCTGCCTGGCAAAGCCCTTAACGGTTTCCACAAGGTTGGGAATAAGATCATACCGCCTCTGCAGTTGATTTTCTACCTGTGCCCATGATGCTTTGACGGTTTCATCAAGGGACACAAAAGTATTATATGTTCCCTTCACGAAAGAATACATGGAGAAAGCAATTACAATAACTACCACAACGGCAATTAATAGATTTCTCTGTCCCTTTGTCATATGCTCATATCCTCCTTATGTGATAAACTTTCAGCTGTCGGTGTCGGAATCACACGATGCAGTACCGTGTCCTGATACCGAACGCTGCGTACATGTGTTATCATAACTCCATTTGATCGATAAATTGCCATAACGTTCTGATTTCCATCAGGTAATCTTTGAAGATGTCCTTTGTCTCTGACGATGAGAATTCCTTTTTGTCTTCTTTTATGTCAAGGCACGTCATAAATATCTCAGGATTGATCGGTATCTCTCCCGCGACGGATCGAATAATCTCCCTTCTCGTTGCAGGTATTTCAACGCCTTTGAGATACAGCAATCCGTTAAAAATTGAAATGAAAGCCGTAATGGAAGCCTTGATCAGTTCTTTAACTCTTTTCTTTTTTCCCTCAGTTTCCAGGAAGCTTTCTCTCAAGAGGAGAAGTTTTCCTTTAATCTCCCGCTCACACTGGAGTCGAAGGTGATGGGCATCAAAGGATATATCTTTGAGTATGTCCTCACCAAAAACGAGGATATAGTTTTTTTTGATATTCAGAAATTCAATGGGGAAAGAATCGAGAGAAGAGGTAATATACGATTTTGTCATGAATAAGGGAACGGCAACGTTCTTTTTCCTTAATCGGGAGACCGTGTCAATAGCTTGATCCAGATGATCGATTGCTTCTTCAGATATAATAACAAGGAAATTCAGGTCGGATTTGCCGGGTTTGTAGTCATGTCCGGCGCCACTCCCATAGAGAATAATGGAAATGAGATTGTCGGCAAAGACCTTCTTGAAATTATTTATTATGTCTGGAAATATTTCTTCCGGTTTTTGTATCTTGACCATGTTATTGCTCCCTTTCGTTGGGAAAAAGGATTATGTAATGCATCGTGAGGTCAGCCCTGCGGCTGATAACCGATGACATATATCGTTTTAAAATCCACGGCCCGCACCGCCGCCGCCGCTCATTCCGCCGCCGAAACCGCCGAAACCGCCGCCAAAACCGCCAAAACCGCCACCACCGCCCCCTCTGCCCCCCATCAGAAGCATGAGAAGAATCCAGGGAAGCATCGCCCGTCCCTGCCGTGTGCCGAGAAGCATTGACATGACAATGAGAAAGAGGATCAGTGAAAATAAATTAAAACCCCTTCGTTCTTTCGGTCTTTTCATTGCCGGAATAACGGGTTCCCCCGTTAAAGAAACTCCTGCGTCTTGTGCAATGATGGTAGAAACGGCAGCCATGGCGTTTGCAAGACCCTTCCCGTAATCGCTCTGTTTTAAGTAAGGCATGGCGTATCGATCCAGGACCTCGCCGACACGACCATCAGGGAGTATCCCCTCGACACCATAACCCGTTTCGATTCTTATTCTCCTTTCCTTCAGGGTAAGGAAAATCAGGACTCCTTTGTCTTCTCCCTTTGTGCCGATGCCCCATGCCTCATAAAGCCTGTTTGCATAATCGGCAGGATCATTGTCTTCAATACTTTTTACCGTCACAACGACAATAGAAACTCCCGTCTTCTGCAGGACTTCCCGGGCCAGGAGGTCCATGGACCGTTCATACCGTGATGATATAATGCCGGCAAAATCATTGACAGCCCCCTGTGGCCGTGGGAATGTATCAGCTGCCGCTGAAAGCGATACCAGAAAAAAAGATAAAAAAATACTTATAAAAAGAAAAGAAATAATTTTCTTGTTGTTCAAAATTAATACCCTCGCATGCGTATAACGGTCTTGATCATCGTCGCTTTATGTATCATATGAGATTGGAAAATACCAAATCTTTGTTTTTGCTTTTTACACAAAGACGATTTAGACTTGACATGATACAAAAACTGGTATAGTTGCTATAGATTCAAAATCTGATTGTGAGAGGGAGGAACTATTTTTGGCCAATCATAAATCTGCGGAAAAGAGAATGCGGCAAAGCAGGAAAAGACGGGTAGGAAATGTTTCTACAAGGACCCTTGTGAAGACAAGGATCAAAGCTGTACTGACGGCAGTTGAGGAAAATGATCGTGAAAAATCGGCGGATGCTCTTTTTAAGGCATCATCTGTTATCGCCAAGGCTTCGGCCAAGGGTGTGTTACACAAAAACACCGCTTCCCGGAAGATATCCCGATTGACGAGAAAAGTAAACGCTTTGAGTTAATTCTTTTTTTCAGAATCAAAATCCCGACATGATATTTCGATATGCCCTTTCAGCCATATCATCGGCGAGTTTTTTAAGGGCGTTTTTTCTGTTCCGTTCCGTTCTGTTTGGGTCACTGTTTACCAGAAAGGCTTCTTTCCCCGTAAAATTGCTATTGGCCCAGATGATTTCATTATTACCGGTTTTTTTAAAAACAATTTCCGCGACGAGATTCACTTTATCTTCCTTTGCCACATCGGTGCTCGTGTAGGAGAGGTGCGAGATGTCTGATCTTTTGACACTTCCCGATATGTAGGCATCTGATGTCTTTTTGCTGTCTGCCAGGTCAAACCTGCTTCTCTTTC
>Ga0272442_10003498_pt1 | contig 22001 bp, 20 predicted proteins | sample SSMForm2O_FD_200262 | JGI IMG/M metagenome (GOLD analysis project Ga0272442, IMG submission 200262) | Marine sediment archaeal communities from Little Sippewissett salt marsh, Falmouth, MA, United States - SSM-Form-2O | ecosystem: Environmental > Aquatic > Marine > Wetlands > Sediment ... | reverse complement strand
GTGGAAGCGCAGCAGATGCACAACACCTATCCTGTGAACTAGTAAGTAAATTCAACAAAAACCGAAGGGCTATACCATCCCTATCATTAACAACAAACACATCAATACTAACATCTGTATCAAATGACTTTCATTATGATAACATTTTTGAAAGACAAGTAGAAGCCCTAGCCCAGGAGGGAGACATACTCGTTGGAATCACCACAAGTGGCACCTCACCAAACATACTAAAAGCATTAAAACTTGGGAAAGAAAAAGGAACAATAAACATAGCATTCACAGGCGAACAAACCGAAAAAATCAAGGAGTTCACAGATTACCTCGTAAACGTACCATCAACAAAAACACCACGTATCCAGGAGTCACATATCATGATAGGTCATATAATATGTGACTTAGTGGAGACTACACTTTTTAAGGATGAATAAAATGGGTAATAAAGCTGTTTTTATCGACAGAGATGGGACAATAAACGTAAACGTTGAATATCTAGATAACCCGGAAAACTTTCAAATGTACCCTGGTGTAGGCGAGGGCATAAAAACTTTGAAAGACCATGGATTCCAAATAATTGTCATAACGAATCAATCCGGGATAGCCAGAGGTTACTTCAACAAGGAAACATTGGACAAAATACATGAAAGAATGAAAAAAGAACTATCAGAACATGAAACCTCTGTTGATGCAATCTATTACTGTCCTCATCATCCAGATGAAAAATGTAACTGCAGGAAACCTAACACAGGTTTATTTGACCAAGCTGTAAAAGATTATAATATCGATGTAACTGAGTCATTTATAATCGGGGACAGAATGCTTGATGTAGAAGCAGGACACAAGGTTGGTCTTAAAACGCTACTTGTACCGGAAGACAAAAGAAAGGTAGAAGAAGAAATGAAACAATCAAATGTGAAACCCGATTTTTATTGCGAAGATTTCACTAAATGTGTTAAACATATAATTAAAAAAAAGTGAGGTGAATCATTATAAAATTACTTGTAACAGGGGGAACGGGACTCGTTGGACATGCTTTACAAAAGTTGTATCCAGATGCAGTTTATGTTAATTCAAAAGATTATAATCTAACAAAAGAGAAAGACGTTGTATCATTATTTGAAGAATATAAACCAGACCGAGTTATCCATCTTGCTGCAAATGTTGGTGGCATTATTAAAAATATGAAATATCCTGCTAGTATGCTATATGAAAACGTTCTCATGAATTCTTTTGTGATTCACTACGCTTATAAATATAATGTTAAAAAACTGATTGGAGTCTTGAGTAATTGTGCTTATCCAGACATCGCAAAAAATTATCCGTTGAAAGAAGAATACTTGTTTTCTGGACCTCCTCAAATAACAAACTTTGCATATGCATATTCAAAAAGAACTCTTGGAATCCAAATCGATTCATACAGAAAGCAATATAATTGTAATTTCTTCGGTGTTATTCCTTGTAATATGTATGGACCAAATGATTGCTTTGACAAAGAAAATAGTCATTTTCTTGCATCTTTGATAAGAAAAATTCATGAAGCGGAAATTAATAATAAAAAAACCATAACTCTAATGGGCACTGGTAAACCACTTAGACAATATCTATATTCTGAGGATTTTGCAAAAATACTTCTTTTGCTAATAGAAAAACATGATAAAGGAGGGCTAATAAATGTAGCCCCTCAAAAACAAAATCCTTCAATTGAAAAAATTGCGAAAATTGCTTTAGAAGCAACTGAGTCTAAAGATACTAAAATTTTATTCGATAATTCATCTCCAGATGGACAATATAGAAAAGATTTGGATGTCAGTAAATTAAAAAATATTATTGGTGATTTTAAATTTACATCATTACATGAAGGTATTAAAAAAACTTATTCATGGTATTTAAAAAATAATTTTGAAATTAAAATGGAGGCAAAAACATGAGTATTAACAGAAAAATAAATAAGGTTCTTATAACAGGAATCACAGGTTTTGTAGGAAGTCATCTTGCTGATTACATAATTGAAAACTATCCAAAGGTAAAAATTATTGGACTTGCAAGATGGCGTTCACCAACAGAAAATATTAATCATATACTTGATAAAATAACTATCCGATATGGTGATTTAGTAGATCTGCCATCATTAAAAACACTTTTATCAAAAGAAAAACCAGATGCTGTTTTCCATTTAGCTGCACAGTCATATGTTCCATATTCATATCAAGCACCTGTAGCAACAATTGAAGCAAATATCCTTGGAACATGTAATCTACTTGAAACAGTTAAAGAATTAAAAATCTCATCAAAATATGATCCTGTTATACATATATGTAGCTCATCAGAAGTATATGGACAAGTACAAAAAGGTGAAACACCGATTAAAGAAACAAATCCATTCAGACCAGCATCGCCTTATGCAGTAAGTAAAGTCGGTGAAGACATGCTTGCAAAACAATACTGGGATTCTTGGAAGATACAGACAATTAGAACACGTATGTTTACACACACTGGCCCAAGGAGGGGTTCAGTTTTTGTTGTTTCAAATTTTGCTAGACAAATAGCAGCAATAGAGGCTGGTTTGAAAAAACCAATAATAAACGTTGGAAATCTGGATAGTGTAAGAACTTTTACAGATGTACGAGACGCAGTACACGCCTATTGGCTACTAGTCACTAAATGTCCACCTGGGGAAGTATATAACATTGGTGGAGTAGAAACCATGAAAGTAGGAGAAATGTTAGATCAACTAGTAAAAATGTCAACTACTAAAAATATAAAAATACAAGTTGATAAAGACAGACTCCGGCCATCTGATGTTACTTTACAGATTCCATCAACTGAAAAGTTTAATAAGCAAACTAATTGGAAACCAGAAATTAAATTTGAAAAGACTTTAAAAGACACTTTAAATTACTGGAGAGAGTATTTCAAAACAGTAAAAATTTATCATGAAAAAAAGTAAAATAATCTTCTTTGGTGTGTAAAAGGATGGATAGGATAAAGTTAAACATAGAATTGTATCAAAAAGCATACTTAGTAAGAAAAAGTGAAGATACAATTAGAAAGCATTACATGGAAGATGAAATGAAAACACCAGTTCATCTATCCGTTGGAGAAGAAGCAATAACTTCAGGGGTTATTCAAACAATTAGAAAAGAGGATTTAATCTTTGGGACGTATAGAAACCATGGAATATACCTAGCAAGAACCGGAGAAACAGATATTTTTTATGGAGAACTTTATGGAAAAGTTATAGGTATGGCAAAAGGAAAAGCAGGTTCCATGCATATGTTTTCACCAGAATCTAACTTTTTAGGCGCATCAGCTATCGTTGCTACTTGCATCCCAGTTTCAGTGGGTGCTGCTTTTGCAAATAAGTATAAAAATGAGAAAAAACTTGTTTTCACATTCTTTGGCGATGGAGCCATGGAAGAAGGCGCGTTTTGGGAAAGCATTAATTTTGCAGGGCTTAAAAAACTACCAATAATCTTCATCTGTGAAGATAATGGTCTTGCAATACATTCTCTCATTAACGATAGGCAGGCCTTTAAAGAAATAACTGAAATTGTTGAAAAATTTGGATTTAATGTATATAAAAGTGATTCGACAGATCCTGAAGAAATATATAATATAACAATTCAAGCTATAAAGGATTACAAGCAAAATAAAAAACCCTGTTTTTTACATTTCAAATATTATAGATATCTTGAACATGTTGGAATTAATGAAGATTTCAAATTTAATTATCGATCCGAAGAAGAATATAAAAAATGGTTGAAAAGAGATCCTGTTGATCTTCAAAGAAAAAAACTTTTAGATCTTGGTTTGAAAGAAGGAGAAATTAAAAAAATTGAAGAAAAAATCGATAAGCAGATAAAAATTAGTATAAAACGAGCAAAAGAAGCACCATTTCCCAAAAATGAAGAAGCACTCTGTGATGTGTTAGCATGAGAGAAATTACATACCAGCAAGCATTAAATGAAGCAATAAAACAAGAGATGCAAAGAGATGAAAATGTTTTTGTTTATGGTTTAGATGTGTCTGATCATAAAGGAATTTTTGGGAGCACTCTTGGTCTTTGTGACGAGTTTGGATGTGATAGGTGTTTTATAACTCCTCTGTCAGAAGATGCAATGACAGGTGTTGGTCTTGGTGCAGCCCTATGTGGTCTTAGACCGATCCATGTTCATCAAAGAGTTGACTTCTTAGTTCTTGCAATGAATCAACTATCAAACATGGTTTCAAACTATCACTATATGTCTGGTGGAAAAGTAAAGGTTCCTCTGGTAATTAGAGCAGTTGTCGGAAGAGGATGGGGTCAGTCAGCTCAGCACAGTAAATCAATGCATTCGATTTTTGCTCATATCCCTGGTCTTAAAGTAGTTTTACCAACAACTCCAAAAGATGCAAAAGGACTGTTGATTTCTTCAATTAGAGATGATAATCCAGTTATTTTTTTAGAACATAGATGGCTTTATTTTACAAAAGGAGAAGTTTCTGAAAAGGCTGAACCAATTCCTCTCGGAACTTCAAATGTTATTAGAAAAGGATCTGACATAACTATAGTTGGGACTTCTTGGATGAATGTCGAGGCTTTAAAAGCAGCTGAAGTTTTGGAAAAACATGGAGTAAGTGTTGAGGTAGTTGATCCCAGAACCATAGCTCCATTAAATGATGATCTCATTATAGAGTCAGTTAAGAAAACAGGGCACTGCATTGTTGCAGATAACGATTGGATTCATTGTGGTTTCAGTGGAGAAATAGCATCAAGAATTTCTGAATCATGTTTTAATGATCTAAAATCACCAGTAGTTAGACTTGGATTCGCACATGCACCATGCCCAACAACTAGGCCGTTAGAAAATGAATTTTATCCAAATGCTATTAACATTATTAGAGCAATAGAGAAAAAATTAAAACTTGACCCTGTGGATTTATCAGGTGAAGAGTTTTATAGTTGGGAAAATAGATTTAAGGGGCCCTTTTAATGAGTATATATAAAAATAAAAAAATATTAGTCACAGGTGGAACTGGGCTAATAGGAAGACCACTTGTCCAAAAATTATTGGATTTAGGAGCTAGTGTACGAATTGCATCACTTGATGATCCATCAAGAGCTCATCCTGATGCAGAATTTCAACAAGTTAACCTTACAAGATTTGAAAATTGTATGAAAGCATGCAAAGATATGGATTTTGTATTTCAGTTAGCAGGAATAAAAGGCTCTCCTGCAATGACACGGCAAAAACCTGCAAGTTTTTTTACGCCAACAATCCTATTTAACACAAATATGTTGGAAGCAGCTAAACAATCCAATGTTGATCGTTATCTTTTTACTTCATCTGTAGGAGTTTATTCTCCTGCTGAAGTTTTTTATGAGGACGATGTATGGAAAACTTTTCCATCTGAAAACGATAGATTTGCTGGATGGGCAAAAAGAATGGGAGAGCTACAAACTGAAGCATATAAAATTGAATACGGCTGGGATAAAATTGCGATAGTTAGACCTGCGAACGTCTATGGATCATATGATAATTTCGACCCGAAAAACGCAATGGTTATTCCTTCACTTATTAAAAGAGCACTTGATGGAGAAAATCCTTTTACGGTCTGGGGAGATGGCTCGCCAGTTAGAGATTTTATTCACGCAGAGGATGTTGCAGAGGGGATGCTTTTTGCACTTGACAAAGGAACAGGTATGCCATTAAACCTAGGTAGCGGGGTTGGAGTCAGCATTAAAAAAATTGTTGAAATCATAATTGATAATCTTGATGAAAAACCTGAGATTTTTTGGGATACATCAAAACCTTCAGGGGATAAAAAAAGAGTGCTAGACATTTCAAAGGCAAAATCATTAGGGTGGAAGCCGAAAATTTCAATTGAAAAAGGTATCAAAGAAGTGATCGACTGGTATAAAGAAAATAAAGATATCGTTGATAAAAGATACAATGTTTTTGTTGAGGAAAAATTGGCATAATATACAGGAATTTAATATGGAAAATAAAACTGTTTTGATAACCGGTTCAGCTAACGGTCTTGGAAAGGCCTTAGCTAGAGTATTTTCAAAAAATGGTTTCGAGATTATACTTAGCGATATCGATAAAAAAAATCTTGAAGAAGTTAAAAAGGAAATAACAAAAAACAAGGTAAAATGTATCAGTATTGCTGGAGATTTAACAAAAATAAAAACTTTAGATGAAATTGAAAGAATATCCAGAGATAAAAAGCTAGGTGTATTAATTAATAATGCAGGTCTTCATTGCCCGCATCTTTCTTTGGAAAAAATTTCTGATAAAGATATTGAGGAGATAATAAAAGTTAATCTTATTTCGCCAATTCAGTTGACTAAAAGAATATATAAAGTGTTTATTGAACAAAAAAGTGGGATAATAATAAATATCAACTCTTTATCTGGTATGAAAAATCATAAACTAAGGACGATTTATTCTGCGAGTAAATGGGGCATGCGTGGTTTTTCTGAATGCTTAAAAATTGAAGCAAAAGAAAACAATGTGGGAATCATCGATATTTATCCTGGACGAATTAAAACAAGACCTGAGTTCAAATCTGGGATGAATCCAGAAAAAGTTGCACAAAAAATTTTTTATGTACTTAAAGATACCAAAAACGATAAGATAACAATTGATGGGGAAGAATATGACTAAGAAAATTTTAATATGCGGAGCAACAGGCTTTATAGGAAGAAATATTGCGGAATACTATGCAAAAAACGATGAATTTGAGGTTTTTGGAACTTATTTTAATTCAGAACCATTGGATAACCCTAAAATCAAAATGCTTAAGGTAGATCTTACTGATAAAAGAGAAGTGGACAGATTATTAGAACCCGGCTATGACTATTTAATCCAAGCAGCGGCAACGACATCGGGTGCTAAAGAAATAGTGACAAAACCTTATTATCATGTAACAGACAATGCAATAATGAATTCCTTAATTTTTAGAAGCGCTTTTGATTATGATATCGGGCATATCATCTTTTTCAGCTGTACCGTGATGCATCAGTCAAGTACAAAACCTTTAAAGGAAGAAGATTTTGATGCAAATAAAGAACTTTACCCAAATTACTTCGGTGTTGGTTGGACAAAGGTATATATTGAAAAATTATGTGAGTTTTACTCAAGAATAGGGAAAACTAAGTACACCGCGATTAGACATACAAACATCTATGGACCCTATGATAAATTTGATTTAGAAAAATCCCATGTCTTTGGAGCAACAATGACTAAGGTTATAACCACTCCCGAAAATGGGAAAATTGTTGTTTGGGGTAGCGGCGAGGAAGAAAGGGACTTACTTTATGTTTCAAATATTGTTGATTTTGTTGATTTAGTAATAAAAAAACAAAAAAATAAGTTTGAACTTTATAACGCTGGATGCGGAGAGTCAATTTCAATAAAAGACTTAGTTAAAAAAATCATTAAACACTCTGGAAAAAATATAGAAATCGAGTATGATCTGTCAAAGCCAACCCTAAAAACAAAACTTTGTCTAGATATAACTAAATCAAAACGAGAACTAGAGTGGACGCCTAAGGTATCATTAGATCAAGGCATTGAGAAAACAATTGAGTGGTACAAGAAAAATATATTGGAAATTGAAGCTTAAAAAAAAAATGAGTTGGAAGGGAGATTATGATTATCAGCAGAACACCGTTTAGAATCTCATTTTTCGGAGGAGGAACAGATTATCCGATTTGGTATAAAGACAACAAAGGAGCAGTGCTTGCAGTAACAATTGATAAATATTGTTATATAACTGCACGCTATCTTCCACCATTCTTTGATTATAATTATAGGGTAAGATATACTACTAGAGAAGAAACAAAAAATATATCTCAAATAAAACATCCTTCTGTACGTGAATGTCTATCTTTTTTAGATTTTAAAAGAGGAGTTGAAATACAACATAATGGCGATTTGCCTGCCAGGATTGGAGTCGGTTCAAGTTCAGCATTTACAGTAGGGTTGCTTCATGCATTATATGCACTTCAAGGTAAAATGGTTACAAAAAGACAGTTAGCACTAAATGCGATAAATGTAGAACAAGAGCAGATCAAGGAAAACGTTGGATCACAAGATCAGACAAGTGCTGCTTTTGGTGGATTAAACAGAATTGATTTTGATTCTGAACACACATTTCAAGTTAAACCAATAACATTGAATTCTAAAAAAGTAAAAAATTTCCAGGATCATTTAATGCTGTTTTTTACAGGTTTTGCTAGAACCGCTTCGGAAATTGCTGGTGAGCAAATCAAAAAAATACCAAAGAAAGTAAAAGAATTACAGAGAATATATGAAATGGTAGATGAAGCAACAAATATTCTCAATGGTAACAGTTCAGATATTACCGATTTTGGAAGACTACTACATGAAACATGGTTGATTAAACGAAATTTAACAAATAAAATTACAACTCCAGCTATCGATAAAATCTATAACAATGCATTAAAAGCAGGTGCCATAGGTGGAAAACTACTTGGTGCTGGTGGAGGAGGCTGCATTCTGTTTTTTGCAGAACCTGAAAAACAAGATAAAATCAAAGAAAAATTAAAAAATTTATTACATGTTCCATTTCGATTTGAAAATCTTGGAAGCCAAATAATTTATTATACCGCAGGGGAATAACAAATGAGAATAAAATTTGGAGATTTAGAAATAGGAGATATCGCAAGAGATCGTATAAAAAAAGCTTTAGATAAAAATTGGGTCACCGAAGGAGAAAATACAAGAGAATTTGAAGAAAAAATTGCGAAACAATTTGGTTATAAACATGCGATAGCAACCAGTTCGGGAACCGATGCTTGCATTGCGTCACTTGCATCATTATACGAGTTTGGTGCAAAAAGAGGAGATGAAGTAATAGTTCCTGCAACAACTTTTTGTGCTACAGCAAACGCAGTTTTAGCTGCAGGTTTCACTCCAAAATTTGTAGATATCGAAATAGAAACTCTCAATATGAATCCAAATGAAATTGAAAATAAAATAACAGATAAAACAATTGCGATAATGCCAGTACATCTTATGGGAAAACCTGCTGAGATGGATACAATATTAAAAATTGCAAGAGAACATAACTTAAAAGTGATAGAAGACTGCTGTGAGGCACATGGAGCAAAATACAAAGGTAAATACATTGGATCTATTGGCGATATGGGGGCATTTAGCTTTTATGTTGCTCATGTAGTAATTTGTGGTGAAGGCGGTGTAGTAGTAACAAACAATGATGATATTGCAGATGTTGTTAGATCCGTAAAAACACATGGTCGTCCTACAGGATCAATCTATTTTGACTTTCAACGATTTGGGTTGAATCTTAGGATGAATGATTTAACAGCAGCTATTGGAATAGAAGGCATGGCACATTTTGAGGAAACCTTCAGTAAACGCAAAGAAAACATGGATGCTCTTTTAGAAATAACCAAAGATCTTGAGGAATATGTTTATTTTATTAAAGAAGAAGAATATGAAACAATATCTCCACATGCTTTTCCAATGGTGTTAAAAGATCCTAAATATAATTATTCTAAGTTTTACAAATATTTAGAATCAAAGGATGTCCAATGTAAAACCCTTTTTGCTTCTTTACCCACACAACACAAGGCATTTGAGTTTCTGGGTTACAAATACGGTGATTTTCCTAATGCAGAATACGTTGGAAAAAACGGTCTTCATTTTGGCATTCATCAGTATTTGAAAAAAGAAGATTTAACATATCTCTCTGATGTTTTAAATGGTTATTTTAAAAAATGTGAAACAATATTTTAAAAAAAATACACACCATTAAATGTAAAAACGGAGCTATAATAATGATTAGTATATGTATTCCAACATATAACCGTATAAATGATTTGAAAAAATGTCTTGATTCGATTTTTAATGGGTTTAAAAACTATCCTTATGAGATAATAATAGCAGATGGTGGATCAACAGATGGGACTATTGACTATTTAAAAAATCTGGACGAAGTAAAGTTAATTGAACAAGGTAAATTAACTGGAGCCGTTAAAGCATTTAATCTATGTTTTAAAGCTGCGAAAGGTGATTTCATTCTTACGGTTACTGATGATTTTATAGTTAACGCTGATGTTATAATAAAAACCTGTGAATTAATGAAAAAAGATAAACAAATAGGTCTTGTTGGCCCTAAGTTACAAGAGACCAAATATGGAAAACTTCATAATATCCATTTACCGGTTAAGCCTTATTGGATCTTATCACCTAAGATTTTTTTCTTCAAAACCTCTGTAATTAAAGAGATAGGTTATTTTGATGAAAAATTTAGAACATATTATATAGATCTTGATTTTCCACTCATGATTCTAAATTTAGGATACACCATTGCTGTTACAAGAGATGTAGGTCTTGTTCATTTCCGCATTCATGATGAAGAAGTAAATCGTGCAAAAAAAATCAATACAAATAAATCATTGGAAAATAAAGAAGTTATGTATTTACAGAAAAAATGGGAACCACTTCAAATAAAAATTGAGGAATATTTAGAAAAATCAGATATAAAAAAACAAAAAGCACTGTTGTTTAAAAAATTGTTTTCAATGATGTATTATGCCGAATGGTTAAGACCTTTTATAATAACTTATAACAAGATGGCTATGAAGCTCTTTGATTGGCTTTTAGAACAGGCCATTATTTTCAGAGATCATCGATATAAAAATCATAAAAAGTTATTTCTTGCACAGAAATTACCAAGCGAAGTAATATCTCATTCAAAAAACTTTTGAAGTATATTTAGTTACGGAGAAATGCATGTTACAAATTGGATTTATAATCCCAAGCCACAAACATAATTATGAACCATTTAGAAATCAACCTTTAACAGAGTTATATCTGTTGACGATACTTGAAGAAAGATTTGGCAACAAAGTCCAACTATCAATGATTGATTTAAGAGGCACCGAAGAAAGACATTCGATATATCGCATACCAGAAAATGATGTGTTTCTATATTCAGCTGCAACTTTAAGTATTGATGAAATTTCTAGGATTGTTAAAAGACTTAGATCGGCATATCCAAATGCGAAACATATTGCTGGTGGGCCACATATAAACCTGTTCCCAGGAGATAGTGCCAAAATTTTTGATTCAATTGTCTTAGGGGAAGGTGAAGATTTAATAATAAAAGTCATAAATGATATTTTTTCATCAAAATTAAAACCAAGATATATACAGAAAAAACCAGTAGATGTCGATTTATATCCCTACCCATCAAGGAAGTTTTTACCAAGAACTGCCGTTGTCGATACTGGCGTACTAGATAATGAAAATATTAATCTAAAGGGTACAGCAGTTGTCTTTTCAAGAGGGTGCCCGTTTAACTGTTATTTTTGTGCAAATAATAATCTCATGTTTGGCCCGGTTAGATATCGTTCTCCAAGATTAGTAAAAGAAGAAATTGAATATCTTAAAAAAGAATATGAAATTGAGGCTTTAGCACTTAAAGATGATAACTGTATTCCTTTTGATAAAGAATTTGCAAAAAAATTTTTAGGATATATAAGTCAAACAAAAATGAAATGGCGAGGTCAGACAAGAGCAAATGGTGTACCATCTGATATGGTGAAACTAGCAAAGAAAGCAGGATGCACTGATTTAGCAATAGGAGTTGAAAGTGCTTCACAAAAGGTATTGGATATTATCAACAAGAAAATATATCTTAAAAAAGCCAGAGAGTACATACAATTTCTAAAAAAAACAGGTATCGGTGTAAGAGTTCATTTTATCTTTGGATTACCCGGTGAAACAGAGGACATAGTCAAAAAAACTTTAGATTTTATAAATGACACTAATCCTGATTCAGTTTTATTATCTCTTTTTTGCCCAATGCCAGGTTCAGAAATCTTTGACAATCCTAAAAGATTTGGTCTCAACATAGAAACAAAAGAGTGGGATGCCTATCGTACAGCATTTGGTAGATTTGATGAAAAAGAGCACCCCTCACTTATTTTCAATTACAATAAAGTAACCCCATTTGGAAGAAGCATGAAAAACGAAGAAATTATTCAAAACTTCGAAGAGGTTCAAACTATTTTACGTGAACGTGGATTAAACTTTTAAAATTAAGGTTTAAGTAAAGAAATATCAGATAAAAAAACTACAATCATGCCATGAAATTTGTGGGTAAGCCTGCCAATATGAACATCTAAAGGATTTTTATCTATCTCAAAAATATCCTGGTTAAATAATTTTAAATTTGAGATAATCTTATAAAACTAAATATAATTATGAGGATGAATCTGGTGATATGAATTGAACTATGTATTCTGTGGAGCTTACAAAGCATTGCTGTTTGCATTATATATAAAAAATCTAGGGGAAGAAATAACCATAGTCACTTATAGCAAGGATGTAACCAAGTACTGCGCCAATGAAAATATAAAATGCATATCTTTTCCATTTTTGAAACTCTCGATCAAATCCATATATAAACTATTCACCCTTAAAAAAACATTAGATGAAGTAATAGAGAAAATGAATGTTGGTAAAGAAGATAACTATTTTCTAACCGGGAAAGTACTTGCATATGAGTCAATTTATATTGCAAAGGAACTTGCCAAGAAAGGGAACAAGATATACTACAAAAATGTTATGAGGGAGCTTAATATTTTTAAACCTTCTGGATTAAAATCGATTTTTATAAAAGGAATGATCTTTAAATTCTTCATGAAATTTGCTTTAGATTTAGATATAATGTATTATGAATCAAACGAAGATCCCCGTTTAGGATTTGACGAAGAAACCCTAAAAAAATATAATATCATAGACTATAAACCAGATAAAAAAACAGAAGAAATGATTTTAGAAGCTGTAAAAAATACAAAAAGTAGCTGTAAAGGAGCTGACAATTTAATAATTGATCAGGGACCTATTGAAAACCTCGTTGAACTTAATTCAATTAAAAGAATATATGAGAGAATTTTCAATTTACATATTGATTTCGCTTTGAAAAAACATCCTTTACCTGCAGAAGAAAACGATGAGATTACAATCTCCTATTACAACATCTTTAAGCATTGTAAGGAACTCGAGTCGTATGTTCCAGTAGAATTATTTTGTAACAACATCAAAAAGAATGCGATATCACTTTTTTCTGCATCATTGATTACAGCATCTCAATTTGAACATCTTAAAGCTATATCTTTATTAGAGCTCATTAATTGGAAACATAATTCATATAAACAAGAGTTCAAGAATCGTTTGATAGAAGAATCAAATAATAAGATACTTTTTCCAGCTAGTTTCGAAGAATTAAAAGAAATCTTATTAAATTCATAGATGTTGTTATTCCCAAAATAGGGAAAAAAGTTAGTTTTATAGAAGGAGTATCATGATTAAAAAAATACTTGTAACAGGGAGTTTAGGACAACTTGGTTCATATTTATGTGAAGATCTATTAAGTGATAAATTAGATGTTATCGGGCTGGATAATGAAATTAATAGATGTCAAAATTTACCAGATGAACTAGAGGATATTACTATAAGAGGAGACATCTGTGATGAGGTTCTCGTTAATAAAATCGTGAACGGTATCGATGCTGTTGTTCATTGTGCTGCACAAACTAGTGTGGAACAATCATTAAAAAACCCAAAATATGATTTAAAAAACAATGTTTTAGGGACAACTACATTACTTAATGCTGTTACAAAAAATAAATCAGTTAAACGCTTTGTTTATATTTGCTCCGCAGCAATATATGGAAACCCTGTAAAGTTACCCATAGATGAAAATCATCAGAAGAGCCCTTTATCCCCATATGGTTTGAGTAAGCTCACTGCAGAGAAATACGTTGATATATACAGAGATATTTTCAAGATTCCTTCGGTTGTTATACGACCGTTTAATATTTATAGTAAAAGATCAAATCCAAAAAGTCCTTACTCTGGGGTTATCACCAAATTTATAGATGGAGTTAAATTAAATAAACCACCGGTTATAGAAGGCGATGGTACACAAACACGGGATTTCATTCATGCTAAAGATGTCGTAAGGATGATACGTAGAATTCTAGAAAACGAGAAATCTATCGGAGAAAAGTTTAATTGCGGATGCGGAAAAAAAATTAGTATAAATGAACTAGCTGATACTATAATCAAAATTTCAGGAAAAAACATAAAACCCTCTCATAAAGAAGACAGAAAAGGTGATATAAAACATAGTTATAGCAATATGAAAAAAGCAACAAAAATTCTAAATTTTAAACCAAATATTGAACTTGAAGAAGGGTTAAAAGAAATAGTTAATTGTAAAAAATAACAATATTAAAAGAAAAAAACATAACATATTTAAATAATAAAAAATTTTGATACCCTGCGTGATAACATGGAAGTAAGTATAATCATAGCAGTTCATAACGCTGAACGATATATCGGAAGGGCAATTCGAAGTGCTTTAGATCAAAAATTCGATAAAAACACTTTTGAAGTCATTGTAGTAAATGATGGTAGTACCGATAACACCTCAAAAATTTTGGACTATTATTCCAACAGAATAAAAATTATCAACTTAAAGAAAAATAAAGGTTTACCATATGCAAGGAACGAGGGGATAAGATCATCCAAAGGACGATTTATCGTATGTTTAGATGCCGATGATTACATACATACCGATCTCATATATATCGAATCCATGTTTCTATATCTAAACCCACATTGGGATGCAGTCTCCTGTGATTACACCATAGTTAACGAATATGAAGAACATATGAAAAGAGTAGATGGAGGAGAAGAATCCATTGCCTGTGGAGTAATGTTCAGGGTTGAAAGATTGATTGATATTGGTTTGTACTCCCCAGAATTCGAAGCAAATGAAGAAAAAGATTTACTGATACGATTTAAAAAGAAGAAAAACGTAGTAAAAAACATTGAATTACCACTTTACCGATACCGTCAACATTCATCAAATATGTCAAAGAAAAAAGATGTTATAAAAAAATATGACAAAATGTTAAAACAAAAACATAAACTTTAATTTGGTTTTTAGACATATATAAAAACAGATTAAATAATGGCAAAAAAACTGCTTTGATATGGAGGAAGTAAGCAGATTTATATACTGCCATTAGTTTTTCATCAAGGGAGAAATGAAAAATATAAAAATTGATAACAAAACATTAACAGAAACATCAAGATCATTTATCGTAGCAGAAGTTGGAGTTAACTATTACGACATCGCAAAAAAAGAAGATATTTCCCCTTTTGAAGCAGCAAAATTAATGATAGAAGAAGCAGCAAAAGCAGGGGCAGATGCTGTAAAATTCCAAACATATAAAGCAGAAAAACTAGCATCAAAATATTCTCCTGCATATTGGGATGCCTCAGTAGAACCAACAAGAAGCCAATATGAACTTTTTAAAAAATTTGATAAATTTGGTGAAGAAGAATTTAAAAAACTAGCTCAACATTGTAAAAAAAATAAAATCTTTTTTCTTTCAACACCATTTGATTTTGAATCAGTTGATTACCTAGATAAAATCATGCCCGTGTATAAAATAGCCTCAGCTGATATAACTAACATACCATTCATAAAATATATTGCTCAGAAAAACAAACCAATTTTTCTTTCAACTGGTGCATCCAATATTGGAGAAATAAAAGAAGCAGTAAAAGCTATAACAGAAGAGGAAAACACACAACTTGTAATCATGCATTGTATCCTAAATTATCCCACGAAATATAATGATGCGAATCTAGGAATGATCAGATACTTAAAAAAGAGTTTTCCAGAGTACCTGATTGGATATTCAGATCACACTTTTCCTGATGAAAACATGATGGTTTTATTAACAGCATTCTTATTTGGTGCTACTGTTATAGAGAAACATTTCACATTAGATAAAACAATTCATGGAAACGATCATTTTCATTCTATGGACCCACAGGATTTAAAAATATTTAATAAAAATATGGATATCATAATGAGCATATCTGGGGAAGAAACAAAAAAAGTCATCGAAGCGGAAAAAATATCTAGGAAATTCGCCAGGCGAAGCATCGTCGCCGTTGATGATATCGCTGAGGGAAACATTATTACAAAAAACATGATTACTTTCAAAAGACCAGGTACCGGCATAAGCCCAAATTGTTACGAGCAGGTTTTAGGCAAGAAAGTAAAAAGAGATATAAAAAACGATGAAATCCTATCATGGGATGATCTTTGTTAAAAAAGATATTTTAAATCCAGGGGAAGAAATCAAACCAGAAAAGACTTGTGTGAATTTACTAAAAAGATAGTTTGGAGTGCTCAAAAAATGGCAGGTAAAATAAAAAAAAGAGTTCTACTAATCAATCCACCTTTCTACAAGTTGATGAATAGTCATTTTAATGGGCTTACACTTGGTTTAAGTTATATAGCCGCGGTTGTATCAAAAAATGGACATGAAGTAAAAATATACAATGCAGATTATAAGAGTGACAAAAAATATGCAGATCTAAGGAAAATCTTCGAAGAGTATGATAATTATAAAAAAATATTATCTGATTTGAAACATCCATTATGGTTAGAGATCAAAGAAAACATTAAACGTTATTCACCAGATGTTGTAGGAATCACAATGCTCACTGGGACATACAAAAGTGCGGTAAACGTTGGGAGGATTGTTAAAGAAATCAACAAGGATATAACCATGGTTGTAGGAGGGACTCACCCAACTGTTTTACCTGAGGAGACCATTAAAAATAAATGTTTTGATTATGTAGTCCGTGGGGAAGGAGAGTACACATTTTTAGATATTGTAAATGGGAAAAAGCCTGAAAATATTAAGGGTTTAACATATATCAACAAAGATAAACAAGTGGTCAATAACCCTGATCGTGAGTTTATTGAGGATCTCGATTCACTTCCATTTCCCAGCAGAGAACTATACTTGAACATTGACCATCATATGGATTATGGATACATAATGACTGGCAGGGGATGCCCATTTGAATGTACTTTTTGTGCGAGTAAAAAAATGTGGAAGAAGCATACTAGATTTCGTTCTCCACAGAATGTAGTTAAAGAGGTTAAAGAGACGAATAAAAAATTTGGTACAACATTTTTTTATTTCGTTGATGACACCTTCACCATGAATAAAAAAAGATCGAAAGAAATTTGTAAATTATTGATTAAAAATAATCTTGATATTACCTGGATTTGCGATACAAGAGTAGACACTCTTGATGAGGAATTAGCATATTTAATGAAAAAAGCAGGATGTGTCCGTGTAAAACTTGGAGTAGAATCTGGATGTGAAAGAATATTAAAGATGACAAAGAAAAATATTACCAAAAAACAGATCAAAAACGCAGTATCACTTATGAAAAAAGCAGGGATTGAGACAACAGCGTATTTAATGATCGGGTTTCCAACTGAAACAAAAAATGAAGCGCAAGAAACATTAGCTTTTGCAGGAGAAATAGACTCTGATTATTATAGCCTGAGTATACTAGCGCCTTACCCGGGGACAGAGATATATGATGACGTAATCAAGAATGGTATTAAACTACCGAAGAAACATTGGGAGTACTTTTTCCATCAGAGTAAAGACATGATATTAGCTGATAATATTGATGAAAAACTTGTTGATAAATGCCTGGCGTTAAATGAGATTAATGGAAAGATTAGAAAATAGATATTAAGATTTTACATCGATTAATTTTTTATCTAAAAATTTATTTACATAACTGAGAACATCATTAAACTCCATGTCTAACTCATCAGCTATGTCAAATACGCTTTTATCTCCCTCCAACCTAAGCATAATTTGTTCAATATTGGCATTTAACTGCTTGTTTATCCTCCAGTCAACCCAGAGTCCGTATCCTGAGAGAAATATCGGACCTTTAAATGTCCTCATAGGAGTATAATCATTATCAATGATATCTAGAAGCTCTAAGGTTAAATTCCTAGATTCGACCAAGTTTTTTTCAGATATTATATCTGGTGTGTCATCACTTGTGTGATATTCTGGATATGGGGATCTACTAATTGATATCATAGGTATGTTGACGCCTGGGCCGTTAAAAACCATTTCATCGTTTCCTACGACTTTTCTAAAAGCACCTTCTCTAAAATTCTCTAGTTTTCTTTTCATAACATATCTAGCCATTCTATCTAATTTGGTATCACTTTGTCTAGTCAGTTGAAGTGCATGAATATTATTGTTACCAAGCATTTCAAGAAAAATTCCATATTTTAATTTTGGTATAACATCCTCATTTTGACTTAGATACGCGATGGAACCTATTGTTTCGGGGACTAGTAATAATTTGTAGGTGTAATGATTTTTTCTTTTACTAAGTTCTTTAGCTATATCAACGAGTACTGCAACGCCTGTTAAATCATCATTTACCATGGCAGGATGATCAAGGTGAGCAACCAAAACCACTGTTTCATCAGTTTCACCTTTTATTGTGCAATCGCCTACTTTTAATGTGCCTTTTTCGAATTTTGAATCGATGAAAACTTTGTATTTTTTTTCTGTGAATTTTTTTAATTTGTCATGTTGTATGCAGAACCCCCAGCCTTTCTCATAAAACTTGAATTCAAAAGGGATTGCCCCAGGTCGTTTAGGATTCGTATATAAATGTTTCATTAATTCTTCTTTTGTCACAACCTTGTTTATTGGTAAAGAATATGAAACTACGTGTAAAGGATGATCTTTTAAATCGAGTAATCGTTTACCATTCATATCCTCAATGTATGCTTCTTTTACGGCCCATTTCTCAGGGACGACCCATGTCCAACATTTTGTTCCAGATGGTATTTCATGGATTTTTAATGGTATAAGTTTTGAAATATATTCTAAGGATTCATCATAAGCATCGGAGATAAGATGTCTTTCTTTGGACCACAAGTCATCTATTAATTTATTCAATTTTTTCTTGCCTCCACTACGTAAGCTGAAGCCATGAGATAGCCTCTCCAATCATTTGGTTTTTCCATTTTTAAGCTTAATTCTCTAAATAAATCAGGATGTTTATTTTCAAAAATAGGTGGCAGTGAATGATAATGATAGAAATGGAGATCAACTACTGAAAATCCATTTGGTCTAAAAAGTTCTTCTTCAACACTTAGAGGATTGCGGAATTTAGCCAAAACATCGTTATAAGACAGTTTATCCTTGTCTTTTGTTATAGGTTTATCGACCTTTAATCGTTCTTGATAAAAATCCATGATTTCTTCTGAAACATCATCTGATAAAGAAGATATACCAATTACTCTGTTCAAGAAAAAATCAAGGGAATATTTATTTAAAGTATACGCGGCAAATAAATCATTTCTAAATTCTATAAGGACTAAACCTTGATCTTCTAATCTTTCGCTCATAAGAGATAATGCTTTTTTTTCATCTGATAAGTGTGGAAAAACGCCTAATGCGAGTATTGCATCGAATTTCTCATCTGGTAAATTTTTATCTTTTTCTAAATCGGCATAAAATATTAGATCTGAATCAAAACCTGATTTTTCCAGTTCTTCTTTTCCGTTTTTAACCATTTTTTTAGAAAAATCAAATCCTTTAACTTGAAATCCTTCTTTTAGAAATCTGATCATAGGGATACAAGTACCGCAGCCGACATCTAAAATTGTTTTAACTTTGTTTTTTTTAAGAAGCTCAGTCACCATGTTTAATCTTATTAAATTTGCAGGATAATTCTGGTAACCTTCTTTATACATTAATTTATAGTCTTTTGCTTCCTGTTCATAATATTTTAGTACGTTTTCTTTTTCTGTATCTAAATACATTTTTATCCTCCCTCATGTGTGAAGTTCTACCTCGTATACATTTGTCACAATCTTTTCTACAGCTTTTAAAATACTATCCATATCTTCTTTGGTGTTAGGAGGGCGAACATGTATGTTAACGATCATTTGTTCGTAGTATAATTTCTCTACGTTAGGACAGGCACCTTTGTAGTAGTTAGTTTTTATCTTTTTATTTTCAGGTGCACTGAATGGGTAGCCATTTTTGAACACAATTTTCTTTTGATAGCATGGTTGTAAATATATCGGACGTGCGTAGCCGGGGTATAATATTATCCCTTCAGCATTCATCATTTTTATAAATTCATCACGTTTGATTCCTAATTTATCATCTAAATATCTCAAAGGATAAACATAGTATGTGGAATGACAGCCTGCTCTACCTTCTGGAGTGATGAAACAGTCGTATTTTGAAAGATTTTCATTTAAATATTTTACATATTCTAATCTTTTTTTGTTAAATTCATCTAATTTTTTGAGTTGTTCTATTCCAACTGCTGCGTGTAGTTCTGTCATCCTATAGTTATAACCCAGTAGGTTAGAAATGTTAGTATAATCTGATCCTACAACAGCAACCTCGCCATGATTCCGAATCATTCCAAGACGGAATCGTAATTCCTCATCATTTGTTAAACAAACACCGCCTTCACCTGATTGAATAGTTTTATTTACATTTAGGCTAAATACGCTAATGTCCCCGAAGGTTCCTACGTGTTTACCTTTATATTTTGCACCGTGTGCTTGTGCGCAGTCTTCTATTATTTTTAAATCATGTTTTTTAGCGATTTCCAATATTGCATCCATATCTGCAGGGATTCCAAATTGATGAACTAAGACGATTGCTTTGGTTCTTGGAGTTATTTTTTCTTCTATGGACTCTGGTTGTAGGCATGATGTTTCAAGTTCAACATCTGCAAAGATCGGTATCGCACCGTAAACCAATGCACAGCTAGCACATGCCGACATAGTATATGGAGACACGATCACCTCATCACCGTAACCAATATCTAACGCACCTATTGCAGCATACAATCCAGAAGTAGCACTATTCACCGATACTGCGTATTTCATACCATAATATTTGCACCATTTTTTCTCTAGTTCTTGAACGGTGGGTCCTCCCCAGAAGCTAAATGGGGCCTTTGGTTTATAGGAACCCTCGAATAAGGAAAGATGTCCTGAGTCCATTACCTTGGAAACTGCTTTTTTCTCCTCTTCTCCGATAGTAATGTTTTCTAACCAAGGTTTTGTTCTTATAGGTTTACCACCGTTTATTGCTAATTTCTCGTTCATGTCTTCTCTTTTTTCTCCTTATTAATTTTGTTATATTTATCCCTGGTCTGTAAAAGGATGCTCATGGTGCCGGTTACTTCCTCTAATGTTACACCATGTCCCGATAAGGGTTCTTCATCTGTTAGATATTTTGCAATTAAATCTACAGCATGATACATTGGGGAATCTAATCCTTTCCAGGGGCTGTCAGAAAATGGTGTTAGTATCTTTTCATTATTTTTGTTTGTCTCAACTTTTTCTATTATTATTTTTCTGCCAAAATCTTTGAGTGAAATTCTGCCTTTTTCAAATTTAAATTCGCTGTCGTAAATATTATAATATTTTTTGTCAAAGCCGATAATGTCGACAGGTGCATCTCCTATTCTTAGATTAACATTTAAACATGGATCGTCATCTCTTCCAGGTGGGCCAGATTGAAATGATTTGACTACAGGTTCTTCATCGAATAGCATTCTCAATGTGTCTATCAGGTGACATCCATTATGCAACCAGCCGCCATAATAGTCACATCTTGCTGATAATAATTTACCTAGTTTCCGGCTGTTTATCAACTGTTTTACCTTTATATGTCCTGGATCATAACGTCGTGAATGATTAACAATTATTTCACATTTAGCAGCACTAGTCATTTTTTTTAATTCTTCTAACTCAGAATGGTTTAGACATATTGGTTTTTCAGCGAATATTACTCTTGGGCATGAGTCGAAGTTCAATATTTTTTTTATATGTTGATAATGATATTCATTTGGAGAGCATACGCTTATTACATCTAATTTTTCGTTATTTAACATTTCATCTAGATCATTATATCCATTAGGTATGTTCCATATTTTTTGAAAAAAAGCACGTTGATCCGGGCATGCTACTGCTTTAATATCAAATAGAGGGTGATTATGATATGCCTGTGCATGTGTTCCAATAAAGCCTGTATCGCAAGGAGTATCATTTAT
>Ga0272442_10003497_pt1 | contig 22003 bp, 10 predicted proteins | sample SSMForm2O_FD_200262 | JGI IMG/M metagenome (GOLD analysis project Ga0272442, IMG submission 200262) | Marine sediment archaeal communities from Little Sippewissett salt marsh, Falmouth, MA, United States - SSM-Form-2O | ecosystem: Environmental > Aquatic > Marine > Wetlands > Sediment ... | reverse complement strand
GGGATGTTGTCGCAGGTGTCGGTGACCTCGTTGCACGAGTCATCGGTGCAGCTCACGGCATCGTCGCAGTCCACCGGCGTTCCCACCTGGCAGTCGAGCATCGCGTCGCAGGTCTCGGTACCGTCGCACCACGCCCCGTTGTCACACATGCCGTCATTGGGGATGTTATCGCAGGAGTCGGTGACCTCGTTGCACGAGTCGGTCGTGCAGCCCACGCCGTCGTCGCAGTCCACGGGCGTCAATGACCTGCAGCCCATCAGCGCATCGCAGGTCTCGGGGCCGTTGCAGTACAGGGCGTCGTCGCAGCTCCCGTGGTCCGGGAGGTTGTCGCAGGAATCGGTGCCCTCGTTGCAGGAATCTATGGTGCAGGCCACGGCGTCGTTGCAGTCCGGGGGCGTGCCCGACTGGCAGCCGAGTACCGGATCGCAGGTCTCGCTGCCGTTGCACCACATTGCGTCGTCGCAGCTCAGCGGCGTGCCGGCCACGCAGGAGCCGTCGGAGCAGGTCTCGCTGCCGTTGCAGACGTCTCCGTCGTCGCAGTCTCCGTCCCCGAGGCACTCCACGCACTGCGTGTCCAACTCGCTGCATATCTGCCCCGGGCAGGGATCCGAGCCCGGCATGCAGCCCGTGAGCTGGTCGCAGGTCTCGACGCCGGTACAGAACAGTCCGTCGTCGCAGTTGTCGTGGTTGGGTGTGTTGTCGCAGGTGTCGGTTCCCTCGTTGCAGGTATCGTCGGTGCAGTCCACGCTGTCGTCGCAGTCCCGTACGCTGCCGGCCTGGCAGCCGCTCGCCGCATCGCAGGTCTCGGTGCCGTTGCACCACAGTCCGTCATCGCAGGTCAGCGGCGTACCGGCCACGCAGGAGCCGTCGGAGCAGGTCTCGGTACCGTTGCACACGTTGCTGTCGTCGCAGTCGCCATCCGCGAGGCACTCCAGGCATCGGTTCTCGGATTCGCTGCAGATCTGTGGCGGTGGGCAGGGATCGCCGCTGTGATTGCTGCAGGCACCTCCAGAGCAGGTATCCGAGCCGTTGCAGAACACGCCGTCGTCGCAGGGGGTGCCATCGAGTCTGGGAGTGACCGTGCAGCTGTCAGCGACCTCGTCGCAGACCCCGTCGTTGCAGGCATCGGCGAGCGAGCTGCAGTCCACGTCCGCGCCCGCCACGCAGCCCGAGGCCGGGTCGCAGGTCTCCTCGCCGTTGCACCACAGTCCGTCGTCGCAGGTCAGCGGCGTGCCGCCCTGGCAGCCAAGGACCGGGTCGCAGGTTTCCTCGCCGTTGCAGGCGTCGTTGTCGTCGCAGTCGAGCGGCGTCCCGCTGCAGGCGCCGGCCGAGCAGGAATCGTCGGTAGTGCAGGCGTCGCCGTCGTTGCAGCTGGTGCCGTCGGGCGCCTGGACCTTCTCGCAGGTGTCGGTGGCCTCGTTGCAAGTGCCGCTGTTGCAGGCGTCGTCGAGGCCGCTGCAGTCGGGCGGCGTTCCAAGCAGGCAGCCCTCGATCGGATCGCAGGTCTCGCCACCGTTGCAGTACAGGCCGTCGTCGCAGTCATCGTCCGACACGCAGTGGGTGTCGGTGTCGGTGTCGGTGTCCGTGTCCGTGTCCGTGTCCGTGTCCGTGTCGGTGTCGGTGTCCGAGTCGCCGTCCGGACAGCCGTTGCTGGTCCGGGCCGGCTCCAGCGGGCATTCGTCCTCCCAGTCCTTGACCCCGTCGTCGTCGTCGTCCCGGTCCGCATTGTTCCCCAGGCCGTCATCGTCCGTGTCCCTGGACTCGGTCGGATCGCAGGGGAAGCGGTCCTCGCCGTCGAGCACCTCGTCGTTGTCGTCGTCCGGATCCTCGTCGTCCGGGATACCATCGTCGTCGCAGTCCTCCAGGATCTCCGAGACCAGGTACATCTCCGGCGCCTGGCTGGCCTCCCCGGACGCATGGACCACCACCGCATTGGCCCGGGCCGGGTGGTGCGCTTCCAGCGTGGCCCGCACCGAGTAGATCCCGGCCGGCAGGGGATCAAAGGAGTAGCTGCCGTCCCCGATGGTCATCTCGGTGTGCTCGGTGCCGTCATCGGCCCGCGCCACGACCACGATGTCGCCGTGCAGGTCGTTACCCGGCTGCTTCCAGATCCGCGCGCGGCCGTAGAGCACGCCATCCTCGGTGGTCTGCTCCAGCTCGACATCGGCCCGGGCCACGTCCTTGGAGCTGATCTCCACGGGCAGCCTCTGCCCGATGGCGCTGCCAGCCGCAGCAAACACCGTGTACCGGCCGGGCGGAACGAAGTCGATGCGGTACTCGCCCTCGTCGTTCGTCTCGGACGACAGATCGGTGAGGGTGCTCGTCTCCTGGTCCTCGAGCACCACCACCACGCCCGCACCGGCCGGTTGCTCGTCAAGCGTGACCACGCCCGAGACCGAGCCCGTCTTCAGGACCACCAGATCCCCGAGGAAGACCGCGTCTCCGTCTTCCAGGTGTACGCCGGGCCGCCGCAGCTTCAGATCAAACACACCCGATCCGCTGGGATCGCACTGCAGCACCACCTCGTGCACACCGGCCGGGAGATGACGCAGCTCGAAGCGACCGTTCTCGTCGCTCGCGCTCGAAATCGGGGTCCGGCGGACCGCGGCCCGGCAGGAGCCGAGCGGCTCCAGAGCGCTGCTTCCGGCCTGCTCGCGGACCACCCGGCCTGCGATCATGTTCGCTTCCAGGCCCTCGGCCTCGTTGTCGAAATCGAACCACAGGGAGCAGCCCGCGACCGCGGCCAGGATCGAGGCCGCACTCCAGCCGGCCGCGCGGGTGCGCACGCTCCGTATGCGACCTCTGGCGCCAGTGCCAGTCCGTTTGCTCATCTCCCGGCTCCTCGGTTGTCTGCTGGTACTGTGGCACGAGCGCTCGCTGCGTGCAAGGTCCGGAACACTCCGTTGCTGCATCCGCGGCTTGACCCGCTCCCGGAAGATGCTCTCATAGTAATCCTACGCCACCAGCTCTCAAGGGGCAGGCTTGGCGCTCCAAGGTCTAGCTTATCCGCCGTGTGTTTGAGAGCTTGTACAGCCTCGATATGGGCGAGAGGGGGGAAATGCGGGGCTAAGGCGTTGCCGGAGGGTGAACGAGACCATGGTCGCCTGGCGGATATGCTCTAAGTAGGAGCGGCCGGGGCGTCACCCGCGCCCCGGCCGCAAGGGGGAGGATTATCGGTCTATATCAACCGCCGCACACACCGTTGATGCAGGCGCTGCCGTCCTCGCACTCCGCATCGGAGTTGCAGGGCGGTCTGGCGTCCACGCAGGTGCCGGTGGCCGCGTCGCACATCGTGCCCGGAGGGCAGTCCGTGTCGGCATCGCAACCGCCCACGAACACGCAGACCGGCGGCCCACACACGTCGCACATCGGGCAGCTCGGATCGGGCGGGCAGGTGTCGCAGACGAAGCCCGGGCCGCAGTCGGCGTCGGTCCGGCACTCGGCCTGCATCTCGCACTCGCCCTCGTAGAGCAGCTCGGCGCCGGCGCAGCGCAGCTCGCAGAGGTTGCCGAAGGTCTGCTCCATCATCAGGCCGTCCCAGTTCAGCGCGCCGCACACCGGCTCCCACACATCGGGGCACACACAGTCCTCGAACTGGCACTTGCCGTCGAGGCAGAACTCGCCGGGCGCGCAGTCCGCGTTGGAGGTGCAGTCGCCCTGGCCGTGGATGCGCTCCAGGCACTCGATGTACTCGGGCGTCTCGAGCCAGCCGCAGGCGCCGTCGGCCGTGACCACGGTGCACACCGAGAACTGCAGGCACTCGTACTCGGGCAGCCACTCGCAGGTGGTGTCCACGGGGTACGGCGCACACACCTGGCCCGAGCAGCCGCTCACGATGCACTCGGTGGTCTGGCGCGGCTGGCAGATGCCGGGGCCGCAGTCCGGGATCGTGCCGTCCTCGTACACGCACATCCCGTCCCAGCAGGAGCCGTTGGGGCCGCAGTCGGAGTCGGCGTTGCAGGCCTCACCGCTGGGGTGACACGGCGGCAGTGCGCAGAAGAAGCCGTCCGGGCAGTCGCGGTCGTCGAAGCACTCGTACTCCATCGGCACGCAGCGGCCGTACGGCTCGCCGCAGTACTCGCCGGTGGTCGGGTCGCAGGGCGGTATGCAGTTCGGATCGCCTTCCTCGCAGCCCTGGGTGTCGTCCGGGTCGGCCCAGTAGGTCAGCTCGCAGCGGAAGCCCTCGGGGCAGTCCGCGTCCTCGAGGCAGCCCTCGGTGATCGGCACGCACACGCCGTACGGCGCGCAGTCGATGCCGTTGCCGTCCGGGTCGGTCTGGTCGCCGTCGAGGCAGCCGTCGATCAGCTCGCAACGCTCGCCCGGCGCGCAGTCGGAGTCGTCGAGGCAGCCCATCTGCCGCGGCACGCACACGCCCACGGCCTCGCACAGGGAGGGGTCCACCAGCTGGCAGTACAGCTCGCGGCAGTACTCGGGCTCGTACTGGCAGCGTTCGAACAGCTCCTCGCAGAAGGCCGGGTCCTGGGCGCACAGCTCCTCGACCAGGTCCCAGTCGATCTCGGCCATGAAGTCGCGCAGCTCGCAGGCGAAGCCGGGGGGGCAGTCGCTGTCGGTGCGGCACTCGACCTCGGCGGGCACGCAGACGCCCGGGCCCTGGGGCATGCAGTCGGGCCGCACGTTGCCGGCGGCGTCGATGCAGTCCTCGGGGATGCAGTTGGGGTCCATCTCGCCGTTCTCGTCGAAGCAGTTGGCGTCGTCCCACACCGCCATCTCGCAGCGGAAGCCGGGCGGGCAGTCGAAGTCGCTGAAGCACTCGAGGTTCTGTCCGCCGCACTCACCCTCGTGAATGATCCGGGCGCCCTCGCACTCGGCCTCGCAGACGTTGCCAAAGGTCATCTCCTCGCCCCAGGGGGTCACGGCGCAGACCGGAGCCCAGATATCGGGGCAGATGCAGCCGCCGGGCACGCAGATGCCGTGATCCCAGCCGCAGCGCTCACCCGGGTAGCACTCCACGTCACCGGTCTCGGGGTCGGTGGCCACGCCGTCGCGGAACCACTCGCAGACCATGCCCTCGGGGCAGTCCGCATCGCTCTGGCATTTCAGCTCGTCGGGCATGCACACGCCGCCCGGCGGGAGGCAGTCGTCGGGCACGGTGCCGTCGGCGTTCGGCTCGCAGTTCATGCCCTGGTCGAGGAAGGGCAGCTCGCAGTGGTAGCCCGCCGGGCAGTCGTCGTCGCTGAAGCACTCGTGCTGGCGGGGCACGCACACGCCCTGCGGCGGCTCGTAGCAGGGCATGTCCGGGTCGGTGGGGTTGCCGGCCGCATCGTAGTTCTCGTCACAGAGTGGTACCTCGTCCCAGCGCAGCTCGCAGGCGTAACCGGGCGGGCAGTCCGCATCGCTCTCGCAGTAGTCGTTGTGGATCGGCTCGCAGCGCGGCGGGCCGCAGACCGGCTCCGTGCCCGGGTCGCTCTCGTCGCGGTTGCCGTCGCCGTCCAGATCCTCGCTGCCGCCCTCGGCGTCGCCGTTGCCGCCGGCGACCGGGTCCACGTCATTGGCGGGCGGGCAGGGATTGCAGAAGAAGCCGTCCGGGCAGTCGCGGTCGGTGCGGCAGTACTCGGGGTTCTCGCGGCAGCGGCAGATCGGGCAGCCGTTCTCGTCGGTCATGAAGCCGTTGGGGCAGTACAGATCGCAGAGAATGTCCGGGCAGACCGGCTCGCCGCAGTTGCCGCGGCAGCCCACGGTCAGCTTGTACTCGCCGGTGTCGCGGCCCGAGTAGCTGGTGACGAGGACCAGGTACGTGCCGTCCGCCGGCAGGGCCAGGCCGTCGATCAGCGAGTTGCGACCGTCGCGGCCGTCATCGTCGAGGGCGATCTTCTCGCCCATGATGCCGGAGGCGTCGGCCGGCCCGTACAGCACCAGCACTGGATCGTCGTTGCCGTCCTGGGAGGCCTGCAGCTCGAGGGTCAGCCTGGCGCCGCGCAGGGCGTCGAGCAGGTACCCGATCAGCGGCCGGCTGTCCGAGAAGTGACCGACCACGCTGGCCCCGAAGTCGACGTGGCCCTGCAGATCCACGGTCTGCCCCAGGTCGGTCGGGTCGTCCAGGATCGGGGCCTGGAAGGCCTGCTTGTTTCCGCTGTCCGGCGCGCTGCCGTCACCACAGGCCAGTCCGCCTGCCAGCAGGGTCAGACAACACAGAACGCTACAACTCGCTTTCATGACCGCTCCTCCTCTTGCTCCAAGGTATCCAATCCGGTTCATCAAGAACTCCTCGGTTTCGTCCCGCTCAGGAGCAAGGGCTGTGCCAGCCCCTGGTGATGGTCAGATAGTCTCATTCTTTCAATCACTTACAACAGAAGCCCTGTCCTGGCCCAGAGACCAGGTGTAAACCGATGTTGACAGCCGATAACAGAATCCCTTGGCCGAAATTACTGGATTTTTCGTCCGTACTCGGCACTCTCGGCGCTGTGGGCGTGCAGATCCGACGGCCGTAAAGAGAGCTTGACAGCACCGAGTTTTCCCACGTGACAGCCGTCACATAGCGCTCACCGATACGGCGCGACCTCGCGGCTCGCACTTCGGGCTCGCACTTCGGGCTTTGCAATCAACACCGACAGTTGTACAGTGCTCCGCCGGAACCCTTGGAGGTGGAGCATGGACGTGGTGGAGCGACTCGCTGCCCTGCGGGAGCTGATGAAGAACCGCGATCTCGCCGCGTACCTGGTACCCAGCACAGACCCGCACCAGAGCGAGTACGTGGCCGCGACCTGGCAACGCCGTGGATTCATCAGCGGCTTCGACGGCTCGGCCGGCACAGTGGTGGTGACCCGTGAAAAGGGGGCCGGCCTGTGGACCGATTCGCGCTACTTCCTGCAGGCCGACCAGCAGCTGCAGGGCACGGGCATCGAGCTGTTCAAGATGGGCCAGCCCGGCGTGCCCGAGATCACGGACTGGCTGCCCACGGTGCTGGGCAAGGGCGACCGGCTGGGCCTCGATCCCAAGGTGCATTCCGTGGAGGGATACGAAAGTCTGGCCCGCGAACTCGAGCCCCGCGGCATCTCCCTGCATCCGGTGGTCGACGACCTGGTCGAGGCGGTATGGGCCGACGAGCGGCCGAGCATGCCCGACCGGCCGGTGCGCCTGCACCCGGTGGAGTACGCCGGCGTGTCAGCCGAGGACAAGCTGGCGCGCCTGCGCGAGGCGATGCGACAGCAGGACGAGGCCGAGGCGCACGTGCTGAGTGCGCTGGACGAGATCGCCTGGCTCTTCAATCTCCGCGGCGCCGACGTCGAGTACAACCCGGTGTTCATCGCGTACGCGATTGTGGAGCGCGAGCGCGCCTTGCTCTTCGTCGATCTGAACAAGATCGGCGACGAGCTGCGCGGCGCCCTGCCCGAGGACGTGGAGCTGCGGCCGTACGAGGCGGTCGAGGAGACGCTGCAGACCCTGGCCCGCGCCGAGGCGCGCGTGTGGATCGATCCGTCCACGACCAGCCAGCGCGTGGCCGAGCTGCTCGGCCAGGGCGCCGAGCTGCTGCGCAAGCACAGCCCCGTGCCCGGCTGGAAGGCGGTCAAGAACAAGACCGAGATCGAGGGTATGCGCGCCGCGCACCTGCGTGACGGCGTGGCCATGGTGCGCTTCCTGCGCTGGCTCGAGGGCGCGGTGGCCAAGGGCGGCGAGAGCGAGATCTCGCTGGCCGAGAAGCTCGAGTCTCTTCGCGCCGAGGGCGAGCACTTCGTGGGGCTATCCTTCGAGACCATCGCGGGGTACGGCGGGCACGGCGCGATCGTGCACTACGCGGCGGACGAGGAGTCGAGCGCGCAGCTGAAGCCCGAGGGAATCCTGCTCGTCGACTCGGGCGGACAGTACCTCGACGGCACCACCGACATCACCCGCACGATGGCGCTGGGGCCGCCCACCGACGAGCAGCGTATGGCCTTCACGCTGGTGCTCAAGGGGCACCTCGCGCTGGGCCACATGCGCTTCCCCGAGGGCACCAACGGGTACCAGCTCGACGTGCTGGCCCGGGCGCCGCTGTGGTCCGAGGGGCTGAACTACGGCCACGGCACGGGCCACGGCGTGGGCGCCCACCTCTGCGTGCACGAGGGGCCCTTCAGCGTGTCGCTGCGCAAGAACCTCACGCCGCTCGCCGCCGGGCACGTCCTCTCCAACGAGCCCGGGTTCTACAAGGCCGACGAGTTCGGCATGCGCATCGAGAACCTGGTGGAGGTGGTCGGGCCCGAGGAGACGTACAGCGGCAGTTTCCTCGGCTTCGAGGACCTCACGCTGTGTCCGTACGATCGCGCGCTGGTCGACGTCGAACGCCTCACCGCGGCCGAGCGCGAGCAGGTCGATGCGTACCACGCCCGGGTGCGGGACAAGCTCTCGCCGCTGCTGGGCGACGAGGACCGCAAGTGGCTGGAGCGGGCGACGGAGAAGCTGTGACGGCAGGGGCGCCCCCATCTGGGCGCCCTCTTTCGGGCGCCATCAGAAGGGGCGGCCACGCGGGGCCGCCCCTACACCGGGGTTCTACCCCCCGTCCCCCAGGTGCTGCTCGAGCAGGCCGTAGTACTCCACCGAGGCGTGGGTCGTGGAGCGGCCCATCACGCAGCTGTTGACGTTGCCCTCGAGGGTGTACACGCGCGCCCCGTCCCCGGAGATCTCCTTGACCATGCCGTAATGCTGGATGTCGTACTTGATCAGGTCGCCCGGCTTCGGATTCCAGCCCGCGGGCTGGGTGTCGGGATCGAGGTTCGGCAGGCTTATCGGCGGCGGGAGTCTCTCCGAATTCTGGCTGTAGACCCAGGCCACGAAGTCGTAGCACCAGTACCCGGGCTGCTGCTCCATGTACGGCCGCTCGTCGCGGCCCTCGCACATGCCCAGCTCGGCCTCGGCGATCGCCACCAGCTCGGCGCGGATCGCGGCCGCGCTCGGATCGATCTCGGTACACGCCGAGTACGGATCGCCCTCGTACCCCTCGAGGCAGAAGCAGTCGCCGTCCACGCACTCGGCAAAGGCCCCGCAGACCACGCCCTCGCAGGGATCGTCGGGCACGCAGCTCAAGCCCTCGGCGTGATATCCCTGCTCGCAGCTGCACTGCGCACCGCCGCCCGCACCGACCTCGCAGGTGCCGTGTCCCGAGCACGAAACGCCCTCGCAGGGATCCGGCGCATCCTCCTCGCACACCGTGGTGCCCACGAGGTGGTATCCCGCATCGCAGTCGCAGACCGGCGCGCCGGCACCGTCGTCGCGACAGGTGCCGTGACCCGAGCAATCGACGCCCTCGCAGGGATCGGGCGCGTCCTCCTCGCACACCGTGCGGCCCACGAGGTGATATCCCGCGTCGCAGTCGCAGATCGGCTGTCGTGAGCCGTCGTCGCGACAGGTCCCGTGCCCCGAGCAATCGATCCCCTCGCAGGGATCGACGAAATCCGACTCGCACTCGGTGAAGCCCACGCTGTGATAGCCGTCGTCGCAGTCGCACACCGGCTGCGTGCCCACGGCCACGCAGGTGCCATGACCCGAGCACAGCTCGCCGTCGCAGGGATCGGTCTTCTCCAGGCACTGGAGATCCTCGGCGTAGTAGCCCTGCTCGCACTCGCAGGTCGGCGCCGCCCCCTCCACCACGCAGCTTCCGTGGCCCGAGCAAGACACACCCGCGCAGAGATCGACCGGCACGCATTCCAGGCCCTGGGCCTGATACCCCGTCTCGCAGGCGCAGGCCGCCTCGCCGGCGACCTCGATGCACGATCCGTGGCCCGAGCAGAGCACGCCGAAGCACGGGCTGTCCGTGCCTTCGAGCGCGCAGTCCGGGCCCTCGACCGGCATGTACCCGTTTACGCACTGGCAGGTCGCCACGCCGCCCTGGGCCACGCAGAAGCCGTGCCCCGAGCAATAGATCCCCTCGCAGGGATCCTCGCCGTCGATCTCGCCGGCGCAGCCGGGGAGCTGCCAGGCGAGGAGCAGGGTAGCCAGGATCAGGGCTGCAGCGCGGCGGTCCAGCATCTCGCGCCCTCCCCTGCCTCGGGCCACGCAGCCCGCGCTTCGGTTCATCGCCCCGATAGCAGCTTGCGCGCCGCCCGCATCACCTCGGGATACAGGTCCGCGGAGAAGCGCGCGCCCATCTCGTACTCGTATTCCGGATCGATGCACTGCTTGAGGTTCAGCACATAGCCCAGCTCGTCGTTGGCCGTGGAGACCACGAAGCGATGCTTGGCGTCCATCAGCGCCTTGAGCTCCTCGCCCACCTCGGGCGGCACCTCACCGGGTACGAGCACGAACTGGGTGTCGCCGAGCTCGAGCAGGTTGACCTCGGTGAGGAAACGACCTTCCTTGACCGGCCGTGAGAGGATACCCAGCCGCACGGCCATGCGTGGCGCCCAGAGGTTGAGCGGCAGCGAGAGCACCTGGCGGTCGTAGAGCAGCCGGCCGCCGCCGGTCGCGTCGCCGCCTTTCTTGACGGCCTCGATCGCGATGCCGGCCACCTCGGCGCCGAGGTGACGCATGAAATCGACGCGCTCCTCGAAGGGCGTGCTGCGCGGAATGTCGGCGGTCACCATCGCGCCGAGCGAGCCGGGCAGGAAGATCGCCACGCCGCCCAGCGCATCCTCCACGCGGTCGCGGAGCACTCCGGGATAGTCGGCCGAGAACAGCGTGTTCTCGTCCCACAGCGTCTCCGGGTGGCAGCCGAAGTTGATCAAGGTGGAGATGGTGGCGCCGTCGAGATCCTCGATCTTGACCACGCCCACGGTGCGGTCCCAGTGCTCGGGATCGCCGCGCTCGTTGTAGCACAGTCCGCGCGCCGGAGCCTCGCCCTTGGCGATCACCACCCTCGCCGGACGCGCGTCGCGGATGGCCCGATCGACCATGTCGACGATGCGCTCGTCGAGCCACGCCAGGTACAGCGGATCGACGCCCGAGCGGATCGGTACGGTCCAGAGGAACCACGGGCCCCAGATACCCATCAGATCCGGCCCGTGGTGATCGTGGGTCGCGATCACGGCCAGCGGCATGTCCGCGTCGCGCGACAGCCGGCTGCGCAGATGCCAGACCCAGTCGTTGCTCACCCCCGCGGCATCGACGACCACCAGCACGGCCCCGCGCTCGCCGTCGTGCAGGTACAGCGCCCGGGCCTCGACCGGATCGAGCACGCCCGAGCTCGTGCGGTTCGGCCCGAAGCCGGCGATGTACGAGCCCTTGCGCCGCGGCGGCGTGATCACCGCCGAGGCGGCGCCGACCGTGAGCAGCTTGAGCTCGGACAGCCGCGCCATACGCTGCGCGCGGTCGAAGGGCAGCTCGACCCAGGTCGGGGTGGACAGGCGCTCGGGCACCCGGCGCTCGCGCACGGGCTGGCAGCCCGGGAGCGCGATCAGGGTGACGAGGACGCCGGCGAGCAGCAGGCGCGGCAAGCGGGTACTACCTTCGATCATCACTCGAGCCCCCGGAGCGGCTGTCATTAATCGAGGCGAGTGTAGCGCCCGCGCCACCGAGGCGCAAGCCCGGGAGCGTCGCCCAGCCCGGTGTCGCCGGGGACCGAAATCCCAGACGACGCGCCCTTTGCCCGTACGCATCACCCCATGCTAGCGTGCCTCCATGACCCGCGCCGTACTCGAAGACCACGCCGACCTCGTGTTCTGGACCCTGTTCGGGATCTGCGGACTGATCGCGGCCACGCCGTTCTGGATCCCGGACTACCTCCCGCTGCAGGACGTGGGCGCCAACCTGACCTACTCGGTGATCCTGCACCACCACGGCGAGGCCGGGCATCCGTACACCGAGCTCTACTCCACCGGCTCGATCTGGCTGCCCAACGGGCTCGCGCTGTACGCGATCAGCTGGCTGGGCCACCTGGTCGACTTCATCACCGCGGTGCGGCTGGTGCTCACGGCGCTGGCCTTCCTGCTGCCGCTGGCCCTGCTGGCGCTGCTGCGGGCTTGCGGGCGCAACCGCTGGTGGGTCTTCTTCGGCTTCCTGCTGGTGTTCAGCTACCCGCTGGCCTGCGGGTACCTGCCCTTCGCAGCGTCGATGCCGGCGCTGCTCTGGGCCCTGGCACTGAATCGCCGGCACGCCACGGCGCCGGGCTGGCGCAGCGGTGCCGCGCTGGCCGCGGTCGGCGGCCTGGTGTTCTGGGGCCACGCCCAGGCGTACCTGTACCTGGGATACCTCGTGCTGGTCTCGCTGCTGGTGCACGCCCGGAGCCCGAAGCAGGTTGGGCTGCTCGTGGCGCCGTACCTGCCGTCGCTGGCGCTGGCGCTGCCGTGGATCCTCTCCCGCGCCGCCGCCGCCGCGCCCGCGGCGGGCAAGCTCGACCTCGTCGCCGGCGGCGGCGTGGGCGCCGAGTGGCTGGGGCCCCTGGAGATGCTCGGCCGCTTTCCGGGCTGCACGATCCAGCAGCTCGCCGGACCGCTCGACGAGATCGCCTTCGCCCTGATCGCGATGGCCGCGATCCTCGCCGCCGGGCACTCGCTGTGGCGCCGGTTGAAGGTGCAGCCGTTGGAGGAGCGCGGGGAGTGGTATCTCGAAACGCTCGCCGCGGCCGCATTGATCGCCTGCTTCGCCTTCCCGTACCTGCTGCGGATCCACACCGGGGTCAACACGCGGATGGTACCGATCTTCTGGCTGCTGCTCGCCGCGTCCGGCCGGCTGCCGGAGTCGATCCGGGCCCGGCAGGCCATCGTCGGCGCCGTGATCGCTGCGGGCCTGTGCTTTCACGTCGGCGTGGCCGAGCGCTATTCCGCGTTCCAGGCCGAGGAGGTCGGCGACCTGATCCCGTTGCTCGACCGGCTGCCCGAGCGCTCGCGCCTGGCGTACCTGCCGCTCGACGACGGTACGAGCCGCATCGTCGAGTCGGGCCGGGGCGTGTTCTGGCACCTGTACGGCTATCACTTCGCCCTCAACCAGGGGGTGGCCTTCAGCCACTGGCAGCGCTACGCCGGCCGTCACGCCGAGTACCGGCCCGGCCAGGAGCTGCCCGAGCCGCGCCCCCCGCTGACGCGCTTCCTCGCCTCGCCGGCGGCTGCGGCGTACGAGTACCTGCTGCTGCGCACGAGCGCCCCGGCCGGCGCCCGGCCGCCGCATCCGCGAATGCAGCCGGTCGGCCTCGCGGGCCGCTTCTCGTTGTGGCGGCTGCGGCCTGCTGGCGGACCTTGACGGGAGCCGGTGCTGCGATAACATGTCCGGCAGATCCGGGGGGGCGCGTGCCAGACGACCACCGAGATGGTGCTGGAATGACTGAACAAATCGACCAGGTCCTCGATGCCCTCTCCGAGATCGTGGTCTATCACGACACAAAGATGCGCATCATCTGGGCCAATGCCGCGGCATCCTGCTCCAAGGATACCGAGGGGCGCGAGCTGGTCGGCGGCCGCTGCCACGAGCTGTGGCATGGCCGGGACGCGCCCTGCGAGGGATGCCCGGTCGCGCGCACGCTGCAGACCGGCGAGCCGGGCCAGGGCACCTCGGTCACCCCGGACGGACGGGTCTGGGAGATCCGCTCCTATCCGGTGCTCGACGAGCAGGGCGAGCTCTCGGGCGCGGCCGAGGTCGCGCTCGACGTCACGGAGCGAGTGCGGGCCTTGGAGAAACTCCGCGAGAACGAGACCCGCTTCCGCGAGCTGTTCGAGAGCATCGCCACCGCCGTGGCGGTGTACGAGGCCCGGGACGACGGCGAGGACTTCGTGTTCAAGGACTTCAACCGCGCCGCCGAGCAGATCGAGCAGCTCGACCGCAGCGAGGTGGTCGGCAAGAGCGTGCTGGAGGTCTTTCCCGCGGTCAAGGAGTTCGGCCTGTTCGAGGTGCTGCGCAAGGTCTGGCGAACGGCCAAGCCAGAGGTCCTCCCGATCAAGCTGTACGAGGACGAGCGGATCTCGGCCTGGCGCGAGAACTACGTGTACAAGCTGCCCACGGATGAGGTGGTGGCGGTGTACGAGGACGTCACCAGCCGCAAACGCGCCGAGGAAGCCCAGCGGAGCTATATCGAGCGTCTCAAGGTGCTGCGCGAGCTGGACGCGGCGATCCTCTCGGCGCAAACGCCGGCCGAGATCGCGAGAGCCGCGGTGGAGCACCTCCAGCGCCTGGTGCCCAGCTTCGGCTCCTCGGTGGTGACCTTCGACGCGGAGGCCACCACGGCCACGGTGCTCGCCACGCTGGCGCACGGCCATATTTACTACACGGACGACCGGATCTCGATGGCGCCCTTCGAGCCGATCATCGCCGAGCTGCGGCGCGGCGAGATATTCGTGGTCGAGGATACCGCAATCCTGGCCGAGAGGCTGGAGTCGCTCGCGGTGTTGTCATCGATGGGTGTCGGCGGTCTGCTGGCCGTCCCGCTACACGCCGATGCGCAGCTGATCGGTGCGTTGATCATTGCGACCGAACAGCCGGAGCTGATCACGTCGAAGAAGGTGCAGGTCGCAGGCGAGGTGGCCTTCCCGATCGCCCTCGCAATCCAGCGCACCGAGCTGCTGAAACGGGTGCAGCTCCAGTCCGAGCGTCTGCAGGTGCTCAACGATTTGGACCAGGCGATCCTCGCCGCACACACGCCCGACGAGATCGCCCGCGCCGGCCTGGAGCACATGCTCCGGCTCGTGCCCTTCGACTCGGCCACGTTGCTGATGACCGACATCGACACGGTTGACGACGCTGAGCAGGCCACGGTGCGGATGCTGGCCGATCTACGCACCGGCGGCAAACCGCTGCTGCCCCATGACGAGGCGTCCGCGATCGGCCCCTTCCGCGAGCTGCTGGTCCGGCTCGAGGGGATCGACACCTACTACGTGCCCGAGCTGTCGGAGCTAGCCGATGCGCCCTTCCCGCTGCCCTTGCTCCAGGCCTCGGGCCGTCGCTCGGCGCTGATCCTCACGCTGATCTCCCGTGGCAATCGCATCGGCGCCTACGTGCTCACCGCCAACGAACCCGGCGCCTTCAGCGAGGAACAGATCGCCATCGCCCGCGAGATCGCCAGCGTGCTGGCCATCGCGATCCAGCAATCGGCCCTGCACGAGCAGGTCCGGCGCCACGCCGACGAGCTGGAGCAGCGCGTTGTCGAGCGGACCGTCCGCCTCGAGGAGATCAACGCCGAGATGGAGGCCTTCGCGTACTCGGTCTCGCACGACCTGCGCGCGCCGCTGCGGGCGATGCAGGGCCTGGCCAAGGTGCTGCTCGACGAGCACGGCGACACGCTCGACGAGTCGGGCCGAGCGCTGGCCGACCGGATCGTGGCCTCCGCGGACGGGATGGACGGGCTGATCCAGGATCTGCTGGAGTACTCCCGCGTCGCCCGGACCGAGCTGGAGCTGAAACCGGTGGATCTCGGCTCCGCGGTTCGCGTGGCGCTGGGCCAGCTCGAGGCCGTGCTCGCCAGGGCCGAGGTGGAGGCCGACGAGGGATTCCAGATGGTGCAGGGACACCCGTCGCTGCTGGTCCAGATCGCGGCCAACCTGATCTCCAACGCGGTCAAGTTCGTGCCCGAGGACACGAGACCCAGGCTGTGCATCCGCTGCGAGGACCGCGACGAGCGGGTGCGGCTGTGGGTCGAGGACAACGGCATCGGCATCGCGCCGGAGCACCAGGAGCGCATCTTCCGGGTGTTCGAGCGGCTGCACGGTGCCGAGGAATACCCGGGCACGGGGATTGGCCTGGCCACGGTGCGCAAGGCCATCGAGCGACTCGGCGGATCGGTCGGCGTGGAGTCCGCGGCCGGCCAAGGCTCGCGGTTCTGGGTGGAGTTGAGAAAGGCTTGAGGCGTAGGGGCGCCCCCGCGTGGGCGCTCCATGGGAGGGCGGCTTGGGGCCGCCCCTACAGGTCACACCAGCCCATGCCGCTTCCGATACCGAATCTCCACCCGCTCCGCATCTTCCCTGGCCAGGCCGATCTTCTCGGCCAGCCCCATGGCCTCGCCAAAGGCGCCCTCGTCGCGCTGCCCGCCGGCAAAGGCCCGCTCCAGCGCCTGATCGACCAGGAAGCACTGGGCGTACCGCTTCAGCTCCGCGGCGCGCGCCTCGGAGATGCCGAGCCCGGCGGCGTGGTCCTCGAGCCGCTGCACCTCGGCGGCGGCCAGCTCCTCGTCGGTCAGCGCCACGCCCCAGGCGATCATCAGCATCGTCGCGCGGACGCTGCCGCTCGTGGTCTCGGCCAGCTCGGCGGCTGACAGGTCTTCCCTGCCGAGCAGATCCTCGACCGTGCCGACCTCGGGCGAGAGGAACCCGGCGAGGAACTCCTGCTCCTCGTCGGTCACGGTGCCGTCGGCCCGGGCCGTCTCCACCAGCATCCGCGCCAGCACGCCCCGGTCGTACTTCAGCGTCACCGGCGCCTCGGTGAGCTGGCGCCCGAAGTCGGTCAAGGTCTCTGCCACCGAGGCGGCCGAGACCCAGCGCTTGTTCTTCTCGTCCCAGGCGAACTGCGCCGACACGCTCCTGAAGGCATTGACCACGGCGGCGTGCTTCTCGTCTTCGGAGAAGCTGTGCGAGGTGGCCTGCTGGGTGGCGCTGGTGGTCGCCTGGGAGGCCACGCTGCGGGCCGCTCGCCCGACGAAGCCGCCGCCGACCACGCTGCTCACCGCCGAGAGGATCGCACTGCGGATCGACCACACCAGGCTTCGCTTGACCGACTGCTTGGCCAGGTCGGCGAGCCCTGTGCCGCGCTGGATCCCGGCCTGGGACTCGACCGTGGTCCCGGTGACCGGACACTTGAAGGTGCAGCGCATCGCGCCGCCCTCCTGGACGGCGCCGTGGATCAGCGGCTGGATCTCCTCGTAGGTCATGTTGGCCATCGATCACCCCCTTCTCGAGCCGTGCCCCCGATCCGTCTCGGTACTGCTCCCGGAGGCCCGCGTCAAGGGTTTTTACGCATCGTTGACAGCGGTGTCCGGCCGACCTAGACTGCCGGCCGCCACGGAGGTGATGAGCGATGGCTGATACCATGCGATGCATCGTCAAGGCGCGCCCCGAGCAGGGCGGGCTCGACTTCGAGGAGCGGGAGATCCCCAAGCCGGGCTTCGGCGAGCTGCTGATCAAGAATCGCGCGGTCGCGATCTGCGGCACCGATCTGCACATCTACAACTGGGACGCCTGGTCGCAGGGCCGCGTCAAGCTGCCCTGCATCATCGGCCACGAGTTCGGCGGCGACGTGATCGAGGTCGGTCCCGGCGTGAAGCACGTCAAGGTCGGAGACTTCGTCACCGGCGAGGGTCACCTGACCTGCGGCTTCTGCCGCAACTGCCGGATGGGCGACGGCCACGTCTGCTTCGACTGGAAGGGCATCGGCTACGACACCGACGGCTGCTTCCGCGAGTACATGACCCACCCCGAGATGAACACGGTGATCAACGATCCGGATCTCGACCCGGCCTTCGCCGCGATCCAGGATCCGCTGGGCAACGCGATCCACACCGTGTTCGCCGCCGACTGCGTGGCCAACCGCGTGGCCGTGTTCGGCCTCGGCCCGGTGGGCGTGCTGGCCGTGGCCGTGCTGCGGGCGATCGGCGCGGCCGAGATCTTCGCCGTGGGCCGGCGCAACCAGTACCGCATCGACCTGGCGAAGAAGCTCGGCGCACACCACGCCTTTGGCTCGGCCGAGACCGATCCGGTGCAGTACATCATGGATCACACCGACGGCGTGGGCGTGGACGCGGTGCTCGAGATCTCGGGCAACCCGCAGGCCGTGCAGGACGGGCTGCACTCGCTGCGCATGGGCGGCGACCTGGTGATGATCGGTACCTCGAACGAACCGTCGACGATCGACCTGGCCAAGGACGTGGTGTTCCGCTCGATCCACATGCACGGCGTGACCGGGCGCAAGCTGTGGGACACCTGGTACAAGATGAAGGGCCTGCTCGCCTCGGGCAACCTCAACGTGGAGCCGGTGATCACGCATCGCTTCCCCTTCGCCGAGTACGAGCAGGGCTTCGAGCTGATGCAGACCGGCAACTGCGGCAAGGTGGTGCTCGACTTCTAATATCTCTTGTAAATACGGAGGGTTATGATGTACGGCAAGATCAAGGACTTCCTGACCGACGAGCTCAAGGGAATTCAAGAAGCCGGCCTGTGGAAGGGCGAGCGGATCATCCTCTCCCCGCAGAGCGCCAACATCAAGGTCGGCGACGGCGAGGTCTTGAACTTCTGCGCCAACAACTACCTCGGCCTGTCCGACCACCCGGACCTGATCAAGGCGGCCCACGACGCGCTGGAGAAGTACGCCTTCGGCATGAGCTCGGTGCGCTTCATCTGCGGCACGCTCGACGTGCACAAGGAGCTCGAGCAGAAGGTCGCCGAGTTCCTCGGCACCGAGGACACGATCCTCTACTCCTCGTGCTTCGACGCCAACGGCGGGCTGTTCGAGACCTTCTTCACCAAGGAAGACGCGATCATCTCGGATGCGCTGAACCACGCGTCCGTGATCGACGGCGTGCGACTGTGCAAGGCGATGCGCTACCGCTACAAGAACAACGACATGGAGGACCTCGAGGCCAAGCTCAAGGAGGCCGACGCGGCCGGCGCGCGGTTCAAGATCATCGCCACCGACGGCGTGTTCTCGATGGACGGCATCGTGGCCAACCTCAAGGGCGTGTGCGACCTGGCCGACCAGTACGACGCGCTGGTGATGGTCGACGACTCGCACGCCACCGGCTTCGTGGGCAAGACCGGACGCGGCAGCCACGAGCACAACGGCGTGATGGGGCGAATCGACCTGATCACCTCCACGCTGGGCAAGGCGCTCGGCGGCGCCTCGGGCGGCTTCACCACCGGACGCAAGGAGATGATCGCGATGCTGCGCCAGCGCAGCCGGCCGTACCTCTTCAGCAACACGCTGGCGCCGGTGATCGCGCATACCACGCTGAAGGTGCTGGAGATGCTGTCGGCGACGACCGCGCTGCGCGACAAGCTGTACGACAACGCGAATCACTTCCGCAAGCGCATGGAGGAGGCGGGCTTCGACCTCGCCGGCGCCGACCACGCGATCGTGCCGGTGATGCTCGGCGACGCCAAGCTGGCCGGGGCGATGGCCGACGACATGCTCAAGGAAGGGATCTACGTGATCGGCTTCTCGTACCCGGTGGTGCCCAAGGAGCAGGCGCGGATCCGCGTGCAGCTCTCGGCCGGACACGAGATCGAGCAGGTCGACAAGTGCGTGGACGCCTTCATCAAGGTGGGCAAGGCGCACGGGGTGATCTCGTAGGGTGCGTTGACCCCGGTACCGCCCCCGGACCTCGCGGTGCGCTGACCCCACCCCCCAGCCCCCTCCCCGCGCTCCCTTTCTGGACACCCTGCCCTGCTTCCAGTAATCTTGCGTCCTTCGTAGGATTTTCCGGCGGCAACAGCCGCCGCGGAGGTGGGTCATGCGGTCACTGGCAAGGATGCTGGGCGCAGCCCTGGTCCTGACGCTCATCTCGGCCTGCAGCACCGGCTCGACCACGCCTTCGGGCGGGGACACGGACGTGGACACGGACGCGGACACGGACACGGACGCGGACACGGACACGGACGCGGATAGCGATTCGGACACGGACGCGGATAGCGATTCGGACACGGACATCGACTCGGACGCGGACACCGACGCGGACTCGGACACGGACAGCGATGCGGATACCGACGCTGACTCCGATACTGACTCGGACGCGGACACCGACTCGGACGCGGACACCGACTCGGACGCGGACACCGACTCGGACGCGGACACCGATTCGGACGCGGACACCGACGCGGACGCGGACACCGACTCGGACGCGGACACCGACTCGGACGCGGACACCGACTCGGACGCGGACACCGACTCGGACACGGACACCGACTCGGACACGGACACCGACTCGGACGCGGACACCGACTCGGACGCGGACACCGACTCGGACGCGGACACCGACTCGGACACGGACACCGACTCGGACACGGACACCACGCCCAAGGGCCTGGGTGAGGCCTGTACCTCGGGCGACGAGTGCGAGAGCACCCACTGCGTGGACGATGTCTGCTGTGACGGACCCTGCGACGGGATCTGTGACTCCTGCAACCTGGCCTCACCCGGACACTGCACCATCGCGGCCGGCACTGTCTGCGGCGAGTCGGTTTGCGCCAACGCCACGCAGACCGACTACCTCTGCACGATCCAGGGCACCTGCGAGCCGCAGGACACCATCTGCTACCCGTACCTCTGCAACGCCGACAACACGGCCTGCGCCGAGTCCTGCCTCACCGACGACGACTGCGACTGGCCCACCGACGATCGGCCGCCGCCGTACTGCGACCACACCGGCACCTGCGTGTTCGACGACTCCTGCGACCCGCGCGACCCGCTGACCTGCCCGGGCGGCCGTGACTGCTGCCTGCGCGGCGACGGCTTCCTGGCCTGCCGCGCCGAGAACCAGTGCCGCGACCGCTGCAACCCGGGCATCAGCGTGTGCCCGGGCGGCAACGAGGAGTGCTGCCTCGGCCGCGACTTCCTGCTCGCCTGCCATCCCAGTGCGGAGTGCCTGCCGGTCTGCGACCCGGCCAACGATGACTGCGATGCCGTGGACGACTGCTGCCGCGGCCGTGACGACGAGTACCGCTGCCAGCCGCCCGAGCTGTGCTATGCGGATGAATGCGATCCAGGTGGAGGGTGGTACCAGTGCGGCGCGGACGCGGTCTGCTGCCGCGACACCGACGACGTGTACCGCTGCCTCACGCCCGACCACTGCGATCAGACCTCCTGCAGCGACGACGGAGACTGCCGCGAGGCCATCGGCGAGATCTGCTGCGGCATGTCCGGCATGGGCTACTGCCTGCTGGCCCACCTCTGCCCCTTCACCTCGGACTGCGTGGACGACAGCTCCTGCACCGGGGGAGATGTCTGCTGTACCGGCCCGGACATGAAGCGCAAGTGCCTGCCGGGCAACAGGGTGCTGTGCCTCGACGAGTGCGTGCCCGGTGACGACGACACCTGCCCGGTGGGCGAGGAGTGCTGCGCGGGCGGCAGCTATCCCACCTGCGTGGCCGCGGGTACCTGCGAATGCGACCCGCGCGACCCGACGACGTGCGCCAGCGGCAAGGAGTGCTGCCGCCGCCAGCCCGAGGGGTACGCCTGCGTGGATCTGGGCAGCTGCGATTCCTGCGGACCGGGGCAGCTCTGCGGGCCGCTCGAGTGCTGCGTGGGTGACGACTTCCACTACCACTGCCTGCCGATGAACCAATGCCTGCCGCCCTGCGATCCGCGGGTGCCCAACAGCTGCAACCCCGGCGACGAGTGCTGCCGCGGGATCGACTTCAAGAATCACTGCCTGCCTCCCGCCGTGTGCGAGGCCGACGAGTGCCTGACCGACCAGCACTGCGACTGGACGAAGGGGTACGGCTGCTGCGTCGTCGCGGAAGAGGACAACGTGTGCATGCTGGCCCACGAGTGCCCGACCCAGATCCCGTGCACCGGCGGCAACGACAGCTGCCAGGTGCCGCGGCTGTGCTGCGCCGGGCCGGGCACCTCGGCCACGACCTGCCTGCCCGCGGTGCTGTGCAACACCACCTGTGATCCGGCCGACCCACGAAGCTGCCAGGGCAGCGCGGACGGGCGTTACTGCTGCGTGGACGGCGGGGCGCAGTACGACTGCCACACCCTGCCGGAGTGCACCGGCGGCGGCGAGTGCACCATCGGCGGCGACGACTGCCCGCCGAGCACGGTCTGCTGCGTGAGCGGCAACAGCGGCCTGACCTGTCTGGCGCCCGGCGCCTGCGACGAGACCCCGCAGTGCGATCCGCGCGAGCCCTTCAGCTGTGGCTCGGACGCGTACTGCTGCCGCGGTGTCAGCGGGCAGCTCGAGTGCGTGGCCGACGTCTTCCAGTGCTACGCAGGCGCCGTTGGCTGCAGCGGGCCCGGCGACTGCCTGTGGGGGGAGGGCTGCTGCGACCCGATGGGCCTCGGCCGGATGTGCCTGCCGCAGTGGGTCTGCGACCAGTTCTAGCAGTCCGCGGCGTTTCTCCAGTTTTTCAGCAGGCAGGCGTGCCCATGCGCACCTTCGATGTTGGCCTACGGGCTACAAGCGCAGTAACCAGCTGGTAGTCGGCTTCTCGCGGACGGATCATCC
>Ga0272442_10003496_pt1 | contig 22006 bp, 18 predicted proteins | sample SSMForm2O_FD_200262 | JGI IMG/M metagenome (GOLD analysis project Ga0272442, IMG submission 200262) | Marine sediment archaeal communities from Little Sippewissett salt marsh, Falmouth, MA, United States - SSM-Form-2O | ecosystem: Environmental > Aquatic > Marine > Wetlands > Sediment ... | reverse complement strand
TAGGTACACATATTGCGGGCCAGATTCCAGCTCCAACAACAGCCTGTACGGACGAACTGTTTGCCTGTGCATTTACGGTTGTTCCGTCTACTATGTCTTCGCTTATCTCCAGAATCAGATGGACCTCGTTGGAATTGGGACAGGCTCCCTGGTTGGCCGGACCGAGCAGGGCATTATCAGCCGGATAAGTTATGCGTATGTAAGACGATCCTGAATCCGGACCGGAGTCCACGTCAGCATCCGCGTCAGCGTCAGCGTCAGCGTCACCGTCCGCACCCGAGTCGCCGTCAGCGTCAGCGTCGGTGTCCGTGTCGGTATCCGTATCAGTATCGGTGTCCGTGTCGGTATCCGTATCTGAATCGGCTCCGGTACTAGTATCGCCACTGCTTCCGCCGTCGTCTTCGCCTCCGGTGCCTTTGAGTTCCTCATGAACGCAGGACAGTGTCAGCGCATAGCAAAGCATCAGGTAACATGCCATTTTCATTTTCATTTTTTTTCTCATCTCGGCAAAACCCCCGATCAAATTGGGTTAATTACAGATTCGTCCATCTACTTTATTAAATATATCCAGATATCGTCTTTGCTCACAAGTTAAATTTTCCTGCCGAACCGTCAGGCACGCCTGCCGCTCTGACCTGTAACAAGTCCTCCCGCTATCAGGTGTGCGGCTCTCAGCGGTTCCGGAACATGGCTGCGAGTGGCTGATTTCTGCACAATTTCACACGCCCAGCTGCTATCGGCGCCGGCAACCTGGCACCATACCCTCCCAGCCCTGTACACCCTGCCAGCCCGTTTTACTGTTTCCTGGCGGTATCGAGTTCTCGGCAGACGCTCAAGGGCTTTATGAACACTACCCAAGTCAGGTTTCTTTCTGCTGACCACGATTACGGGAATATCAATTGTATAATTCAGCCTTTTAATATCCACAATATTGAACCCGCCCAGGGCGATTCCGTCCAGCATAACGGCGTGTAATTGTTTTAGAAATTTTGATTCAAGAATCATTTTTTCCAATTTAAAAGTGGAGTTATATCCGTCCCGGACTATTTTAGTGCTCAGAAGTCCATCAAATAAATTTCCCCTGTATACCGCACCCACAACCAGAACCCGCCTGCTGCCTGTTTTACTGAATGGTCCGTCATCAACGCCCAGTATGCGAATCCCGTTCTTCATCTTCCAGTGTCTCACTATATCTCAAGTGTATTCGACAACACCAGTGGGAGAGACTTTTGTCCCCGGTTCTATTTCCTCTGTACTGATCACGACCGTTTGGGGCCATTTTGAAGCCAGCAGGTCCCGAAGAGGCCTTCTCAAAGGAGGCCTTGTCATTATGAGGGGCCTTTTTCCAGGAAAGCTTTCGTTTACACACTCTTCAATCCGTGCCACAAGCTCTGGTGCTGCTGCCAGCTCCTCTCCTGTGCGACATGGTCGCAGGCTGTCGACGAGGGTTGACTCTATGTCCGGAGAAAGCACAAGGGGCCTCAGCACGCCGTCATCATCACAATAGGTATCCGTTATCCAGGCCTTCCTGAGAATCCTGATCTCTTCCGTGAGTTTATGAACATTCATTTCTTCATCATCAACTTCCAGAAAGGCCTCAGCAATGCCCCTGAAATCACGGATGCTTACCCCTTCGCGTACCAGGTTTTTAAGCACTGTCGAAAGCCTCGTCATTACATTCCTTCTCGAAAGAAGTTCTTCCGTCAGGTGGGGGTATTTTTTCTCCAGGGAAATCACAAGTTTCCTAGTTTCTTCAATGCCCGCAAACTGATCCGCTCTGAGAAGGAGCATGTCTGTCAGAGCGGTTTCCAGGGCGGCTGTGTCTTCCATCTTCTGTGCTGTCAGACAGCCGGGTGCGGGGAACCTGATGCCTCTAATACTGAGAAAGAAGAGCACTGTATCATCCTTGAGAGTATCGTAATTCACAATAATTGCAGGATATTCAACTCCAATATACTCTTCGGCCCTGTCCCTGCTTCTCATTGTGATTTCTTCCATGCGCGACTGATCCAGTCCAAGTTTCCTGACGTTATCCTGAGAAATCTCGAGTGTTATACTTTCATTTTCAGAGATTATCGAAGCATCCCGGAACAGACTTGAGGATCCCGCATCTGCACCGTCCTTGATTCTGCTGAAACCCCATGCGACAGCCAGTAAAATTGCTCCCAGTATGAAAAATGGAATCAGCGGCAGGCCGGGTATCACTCCAAGAGCAAAAAGAAGGATTGCAGCTGTAAAAATTGCCTTTGGCTGGGAAAAAAGCTGCTTCCTGATTTCCACCCCAAGCATCGACCCTGCTTCTTCTGCGGCAACCCTTGTAACTATAAGACCTGCAGCAGTTGAGATTACGAGAGCGGGTATCTGTGATACCAGGCCGTCACCAACTGTCAGAAGTCCGTAAACCTGCAGGGCTTCAACAACTGACATCCCGTTGCGGAAAATACCGATCAGTGTTCCTCCCGTTATGTCTATGGCAACTATTACAAGGGCCGCAATTGCATCTCCCTTGACGAATTTCATTGCTCCGTCCATTGCACCGTAGAACTGCCCTTCTCTTTCGATGCGTTTTCGTCTCGTTCGGGCTTCATCACGACCTATGAGCCCTGTACGCAGGTCGCTGTCTATGGCGAGCTGCTTTCCGGGCATAGCATCAAGTGTGAAGCGGGCGGCGACTTCTGCCACTCGATGAGAACCACGGGCGATAACGAGAAACTGTATAAGCGCCAGGATAATAAAAACCACTGCGCCTACTATATAGTCGCCTGCAACAACGAAACTGCCGAAGGAATCGATTACGCGGCCGGCATCCGCCTGAAGCAGAATGAGCCTTGTCGAAGATACGTTCAGGCCCAGCCGGTATAGTGTTGTGAACAGCAGGACGGTGGGGAAAGTTGCAAAACCCAGTGGTTCACTTACGTAAATGGCCGTAAGCAGAAGAATCACACTTACCCCCAGGTTCGCCGCAATTAGAATGTCCAGAAGCCATGTTGGCACTGGAATTATCATCATTGCCACAACACCGGCTACGATAAAGCTCAGATATGCTTCTGTCCATCGCTCGGGATGCATGTTTTTCCACTGACTCATAAGTGTTTCCCCGACACCTGTGAATATTAAAGTAAATGTGAATACTTAAGGATTATATTCCCAAAAACAAACGGTCACCGAAACTCCGCTCAAGGCGAACGGCGGATATACGGTTTGCAGAAGCCTCTATATCATATTCAATTCTGTGAAATTCTACTCTTGCAGTGGTCGTGTCATAAATCGTAAAGCTTGCCCTGTTGTCATAATCTCTGGGCTGACCCACTGAGCCCACTGAAATTATGTATTTCCTGTCATCCTCAATATCCACTGTGTCTGCCGGCTGCTCCTGAACATCACTGCCCTTCAGCACGAAAACCTTGCACAGGTGAGAATGACCTATGAAAGTAACCCTTGAAAGACTGTCGTACTGCGGAAGAAGCATACGCGCCTGTTCAGTGGTGAAAATGTAATCAAATTCTTCTTTTCTGTAAGGAGAGCCGTGACACAGTTCAATATCCCAGTCTTTGAATACACGATTGTAGGGAAGGTCTTTGAGCCATTCATGATTTTCCTGTGAGAGCATGTCAACATGCAGATCGAGAACGCGCCGGGCGGCATCGTAATAAAATGAATAATCCATCATACCGGAAACGGCAGCATCATGATTGCCGAGAACGGACAAAGCGCCCATACGCTTTACAATGTCGACACAGGCATCCGGGCTGCCACCATACCCGACAGTATCTCCGCTGCAGAGCACATAGTCGATTTTCTGTTTAGAATAGTAGTATTCCGTGGCCAGCAGAGCCTCCATGTTTGCATGAACATCACTGAAAATTGCTATTCGCACGGAGGAAACCCTTAATTCTCCAGATAATTTCTGTCCATAACCAGTTTCTGCCTGTGGTGTGATATTAGCATTATCCCGGGTGTCAGACTATTGCTTTTGTGTAATTATCGATTATTTCTTCAATAGACTCTGTGTCATCCATTTCAGTATCATCGGAAATATCTTTAAGGCATTTTATGAGATATTCTCCGTATGCAAGGACGGGATCTTCTTGCATACGCAGACTTGTCATCAACCCCTGATCAATAAGCTTTTTAACGCCATCGTTGCCTTTCTCGGCAGTTTTCCTGAGTTCCGATGCAACCTTATCACTGCTCGCAGCAAGAAATGCAACGCACATGGAAAGCCTTTCCGGCCGGTCCACGGGTTCTCCCAGATACCTGACCAGAGGGCGTACAGCACCTTTTCCGTAAAGACCTGCGGCAGCTGCGATGCCGGTCCAGACAGGCGTTCGCTCTATAAGCAGCTGACTTAATATGGGAACGAGTCCACGTCTGAGTTTCATCCATCCCAGTGTCATGGCTGCCACATGGCGTATGTGAGCTCTGCGGCTCTTGATCATATCTATAAGATAGTCTCCCGAGCTTTCTCCAAAAACTGCTGCAACCGGCATGATTTTTATCAACTCCGCAGGTGAAAGGCGCGAAAGTGCGTTGAAAACCGTATCCAGAGAAGCCTGTTCACCACGACGCGCCAGTTCCATTGCAGCTATAAGTCTTGCACTCGGCCGCTGAATCAGAGCTTCCAGCTCTTCTCTCGACATTTCCGGTATTTTCTCTCTGGTTTCATCGTCGAGAGGTTTGTCTTCAGCCAGCAGGAGCCCGGCTCTTTCCATTGTGGTTCTGGCCTGGTTTATGACAGGTTCGGACAGGAAAACGTCGTGTTCTTCCGCATCCTGTAAAAGCGCCTGCCAGTTTCTGGCCGCATCTTCCAGCGGAATAGTTCCGTCTTCTTCAATGACATGCATGAATGCGTCCGTTGTCTTAAGAATCAGATCACCGTAATCATCAGCAAGTTCTATAGACAGGGCTTTGTCCTGAAGCTTTCTCGGAAGAGCTACGCCGAAACTGAGCGCTCTTTGAAGAATCTTCGTCTCGATGGAACGCCATTGATCCACTGGTATGGAGCGGACGAGGATAAGGTATTCATACTGATCGGAATCCATCCACTCTATCAACACATCAAGTGCTGTACCAATATCCAGGAAATTATCCGGTGGCATGAAAGAAGTCCCTGCAAAAGGAGGACGCCGGTTCCCGGTCTTGTCCTTGATGGAGTCAAATTCACTAACCGCTTTTTCAATTGAAAGAGAATCCGGATCCATGCCACGAATCAGATTGCGTGCTTTTTTCAGTATCAGAGAAAGATTAGCTTCTCTGTCGGCGCTTCTCCTCAGCGTTCCGAGGTATTCATCCAGCGGACCGAAAAATACTATGGTGGCCGAGAACTCCCTGATAAGCGAGGAAAGTATCGCCTGATCTTCCTCGTTTATTATATTGAAATTCCACCATATTCCTTCGGGTTCAGAGGAATCGATTGTTTCAACAAGGACGAGACATACAAGGGGATAATTATCCAGAACATGCAGCTGACACCAGAGATCACTTGAATCACCGGACATACGATTATAAACAGCCGGATCGACTCGCACGTAAAGAAAAACACGAGACTGATCTAGTCTCATGCATACCGAACCTACACTTTCATTCAGATCGGCCGGCGGAAGAGGAGCTGCTGCTTCTTCTGACGGTTGTTCGTCGATTTCTTCAATCTCCTCGATTTCCTCCAGCTCTTCCGTGTCCGGCTGCGTGCTTTCAATGATTTCGTCTGTTTCCTCTATTTCTTCTATCTCGTCCGGACTGATCGAAGTAACCTCTTCCAGTTCATCCGGAGAAAGTGAAGATACATCGTCTTCACTGTCCTTCAGGGCAGAGCCTACAATATCATCAAGCGGCACCTCCTCGATATCTTCAAGGCTCGGAAGTGACGGCGCCGAGGTGCCGGATGATGACATGGTAATATAGTCGGGGGTAGGTCTTGATGAATTTTCAGCAGCCTCATTTTCTGCGAGTTTTCTGCGCAGAATATTGATCTCATTTTTCAGTGCCGGGACAATCTCCTTTTCAGCCATGAGTTTTTCCCGCAATCGGCCCAGCTCCGCCTCCTTCCGCCTCACAGCGTCCATCTTTTCCCTGAGTGCAGTATCTGAAACAGCAATCTGTTTCTCTACGTCGGCGTCTTCGTATCTCGGTATTTTCCCGTCTATCCACAACCGCAGTTCATATATCCCTGAAAGAACAAGCATGGATCTTACATATACCGGGATGAGCTCATCGCTCCTGGAAGCCATATTTTCAAGCAGCTCAATCCTGAGTTTAAGCTCATCATGAAGCAGTGCATCTGGAATAAAGAATGCAAAACGCAGATTTTCAGGATCGTGGAAAGTAACCGGAACTGCAAGGTCATAGGATTTGCCGCATCTCGGGCATACGGCGCTGTTGAGAGTTCCTTCCACCACAGCGAACTGACATGATGAATCCGTCGACGTGTTCACGGAACTGTAAATATCGGTCTTAAAAATAATGCCGCACTGGCATGGAATGTGGCCCTTTTCGGCCCGGGTAACTGACCAGTATCCGGAATAAACCGGCTCAGTCAGTTCCTGAAGTTTATCATGTCCACCAGTCATCGGGTTACTCCTGAAAATTAATCAAAACCACCGCATGTTGATTTCAGTACAACCCGGGGAGTATATCTCCCAATCAGGAACAGGAAAACAAAAGAATTGCTTTCCTGCCCGAAAAAAGACAAATAATGCATGAAAAATTATACTACAGCACATATGTACAGGTAATACGTGTATAAAACTGCCTGCACGAGGGAGGTGGATTCTTGAAAAACAGAGCAGAACATTATCTCAATCATGACAGAAAATACCTGTGGCACCCATTTACCCAGATGCAGTCGTGGATCGAGGATCCAGGGCCCGTAATCGAGAAAGGCGAAGGCGCTGAACTCATAGATACGGACGGCAGAAGATACATCGATGGTGTTTCTTCCCTCTGGACTAATGTACACGGGCATTGCCGCATGGAAATCAACGATGCCATCCGCGAACAGCTGGAGAAAGTAGCCCATACGACAATGCTGGGACTCACTCACCCTGGAGCAACCGAACTGGCACGGAGGCTGGCGGAGATTACACCCCCGGGCTTAAGCAGGGTATTTTTCTCAGATGATGGTTCCACCGCGGCCGAGGTTGCCCTGAAGATGGCGTATCAGTACTGGCGGAAAAAGGGATTCTTCAAGCGCACCAAATTCCTGGTCTTTGAGGGTGCATATCATGGAGACACAATAGGATCCGTAAGCCTTGGTGCAATCGAGGAGTTTCACCGTATATTCAGGCCTCTGCTTTTTAACACAGTCGTGGCTCCGGCTCCTTACTGCTACAGATGCCCGATAGGAAGCTATGAATTTCCATCCTGCTCCATTAGATGCCTGGAACGCGTTGAGGCTCTTCTGAATACGCATAGGGGGGAAATTGCCGCAGTCGTGATTGAACCCATGGTTCAGGGTGCCGCAGGCATAATTACACAGCCTCCGGCCTACATGCAGAGAATTCAGGAGCTGTGCAGGGATTACGATACTCTGCTTCTTGTTGATGAAGTCGCCACGGGCTTCGGCAGAACGGGCAGGATGTTTGCCTGCGAACACGAAGACATACGTCCTGATCTTATGTCCATTGCAAAGGGATTGAGCGGAGGATATCTGCCGATTGCAGCTACGATTACGAGCGAAGAAATTTTTCAGACCTTCCTGGGTGAAGAAAACGAAAAATTCTTCCACGGGCATACTTATACCGGCAATCCGCTCGCCTGCGCCGCTGCACTCGCAAACCTTGATATTTTTGTCAATGACGCTGTTGTTGAAAACCTCGAACCCCGTATTGAACGATTCTCCGAAGGTCTGAAAAAGATAAAAATGAAATACGATGCAGTGGGTGATATTCGTCAAAGGGGGATGATGGCGGGCATTGAACTGGTTGAGAATGCTTCAACGAAAAAGCCTTTTGCTTCAGACCTGCTTATGGGTAAGAGAGTAGCCCGAATCGCACTGAATCACGGCGTCATAATCCGCCCGCTCGGCGACGTGATCGTGCTCATGCCGCCCCTGTGCATCTCGGAGGAGCAGCTGGATACCCTGTGCACCGCAGTACAGAAAAGCATAGGACAGGCGCTCGACGAGATACGAAAAAAAACGTCGGGTTGAATGCATGCCGGGCCTAATTACACAAAAATCGTTGCACTCCCCGCCCGGGGACGTTGGGCATGTGTCCAGCCTTATTTCCCTTCAAAACATTCATTCAGCATGCCGCTTTTTTTAAGCGCTTCGTATAATACCACTGCAACTGCATTGGAAAGATTAAGACTGCGTACGGGTCCGCAGGTCGGAATTGAATAACAGCGGTCAGGAAAGGCATTCAGAATGCCTTCATCGAGTCCTTTGGTTTCACAGCCGAATACGAGCGGTGTTCCGGGAATATACGGCGCGTCCAGAAAGGATTTCATGGACCGGGACGTAAACAGCAGGGGGATGTATTCAGCACTGATATAATCCAGGCACTGATCGAGCGTATCATGCCTGAACACCTTTACGAGGTGCCAGTAATCGAGCCCCGCTCTTCGTACGGCTTTTTCGTCAATTGAGAACCCCAGCGGCTCGACAAGGTGCAGTGGAGAACCGGTCGCGGCACAAAGCCGGGCCGCGTTTCCCGTGTTAGGCGGAATCTCCGGAGCCACCAGTACCACGGGAAAGGCCTCATCAGGCTTGTTGAAACGCAGCTTTTCCCAGTTTCCCATGATCTATCCGTCTCGTGGCTTCGACCTGCCAAGTCCAGCCAGGAAAAGTTCTGTGCTCGATGACCGGGTACCCCTGGGACGTATGATGCGTTCCTTCTTGAAAAGATCTCTGATTCTTTTTCGCGCATCGTCCATTTCTGCACTCTGGAAAATCTTTCCTACAAAGCTGCCTCCGGGCTTCAACAGCAGTACGGCCAGTTCAAGAGCCGACATGAAAAGATCAAAGGATCGCTGCTGGTCAACGAATTTCTGTCCCGTTGTTGAAGGTGCCATGTCCGAAAGAACAACATCGAAAGCATCTATTCCTGACCTTCTGCTAATACCTCCGGCATCCGCATCAAGCACATCCATTGTAATTTCGACGACATTGGCCGGAAGCTGTATGGAAACCGGATTGAGATCGACCGCTGCGACTTTTCCGCCAGGTCCTGTGCGTTTCGATGCATACATGGTCCATGAGCCGGGGGATGCGCCAAGGTCGAGTACATTCTGACCCTTCCTCAGAATCTTCAGTCTTCGGTCGATTTCTTCCAGTTTGAATACGGAGCGAGCGGGGTAGTTCTGCTGCTTTGCCTTCCGGGTCAGATGATCGGCGCGCCTGTGGCGGGCCATGATTCTCTATTCTCCGGCCCCGTGATACTTCACCGCTTTATTAATCACGATGTATGAATTCTTGGCGCCCGGCACCTGCCCGTGTATGAGTATGGCGCCGTCCTCTTCGCGGACCTGTGCGATGCGGACATTCTGAACCGTAATCCGGTGGTCCCCGTAATGACCCGGCATCTTGTGTCCCCTGAAAACCCTGCCCGGAGACAGATTCTGGCCGAGCGAGCCCCCGTGACGAAAGTATTCATGAACTCCATGGGACGCCTTGGCTCCCTTGAAATTGTAACGCTTCATGACTCCCGCAAAACCGCGTCCTTTTGTCTTTCCGATTATGTCTACAACATCTCCGGCCTTGAATAGGGATGCTTCTATAGTTTGTCCTACTTCGTAATTCGCCAGATCATCTTCAGCGATACGGAACTCCTTCAGAATGCGCTTCGGGCTGACGCCCGCTTTGGCAAAATGCCCGGCATCGGGTCTGTTTGTCACTCTTTCAGGTTTTTCATCGAATCCTACCTGTACAGCTGTGTATGAATCCGCTGCCCTCGTACGCTTCTGAACAACAACATTTCCGTTTACATCAATCACGGTTACGGGAAGCACGGTCCCATCCTCCGTGAATATGCGCGTCATGCCGACCTTGCGACCTATGAGTCCTATGCCAATCATGATTAAACTCCCTGGCGCCTCTAATTTCAGCGCCCAGTCAGACGGATTCAGGAGAATACCCCTTAAATATGAAATGTCAAACCTTTGAGAGAAGTTCTTTTTTACCTGCCGGAAGGTGTTTTTCAAGCACCTGCCTCGTCCTGGGAAGAAGAAAGATGTCTTCGTGGACGAGCGGGGCAAGAGACTCGGCCAGTATGGATATCTGCTCAAGTGCGCTCAGGCGGGAGTTGACAAAAATAACATTATCTCCACTTAGCGTACACTTTCCTCCGCGACTTACAAAATCATCCGTTTCCAGCAGATGCTCGCGCCGGACGCGAATGCCCAGTTTTTCTGCCGTGCTGATGAGTTCATCCAGAATGCGCTTCTGCAGCAGTTTCTCGTCATCCATGTTTAAAGAATATGACCTCATACGGAGGTTTTTCAAGAACAAGGTGAAGCTTAACAGAAAAATCTACTGATCCGGGAGCTACCCGGTAAATATCAGACCTGCACCGCGCTCTTCATCGGCAGCAAGACGGCAGTATCGTGTAAACGGCAGAGAAAAATTCACTTTTTTGTGTCCGACCTGCAATCCGGAAGCAACCGGAACGTCAAGATGCCTGAATTTTTCGTAAAATATCTCACCAAGTGTAATTAATGAGTTTTCATCCCCGCATTCATAAAAATCCCCCAGAACAATTCCGGACACCTTATCAAGCTCTCCTGCCATTGACAGATGCTCAAGCGCCCTGTCGATACGATACGGCCTCTCGCCCACATCCTCGATAAAGAGTATGGCTCCTTCAAGATCCGGCATGGATTGAGTTCCGGCCAGATGAGAAAGCATGGTCAGGTTACCGCCCATAAGGGATCCCTCTGCCTGTCCGGATACGACCGTATTAAGCTTCTTAAATGACTGCGGGTGCCCTTTCAGGCAGGACAGAAGGCTTTCTCTGGTTCTTTCATCCGCTTTTCCGAGCTGCTCCAGCATGGGCCCGTGAACCGAGCCGATGCCCGTTTTTACTGAAATATCGCATAGAAACGCGGTTATGTCCGAACAGCCCACAATAGTTTTGGGAGATTCTTTAAATCCGTCGTAATCAATCCCTCTGAGAATGCGCATCGTACCGTATCCCCCACGAACGCACATTATCATGCTGATGTCGGGTCTGTTCAGGACGTCCTGAAGCTCCATGAGCCGTTCGCTATCAGATCCGGCCAGATATCCCCGCTTGCGATGCCGGGGAGTGTATACGACTTCAAAATGCTGTCTGAGCCACCCAAGGCCTGCTGCGATGTCGGATTCCACAAACGGACCTGCAGGAGCAGCGAGGGCGATCCTGTCTCCAGGTTGAACAGCGGGGGGATCTCTATAAAGCGTGTTTTTCATGATAACAGAATTCTTTCCCCAACCACATTTTTAATCAAGGATTGACGTAAAAATGCCGCTAAAAAACCTGATGATTGTGGTATTTGTGGCTTATTTGCTGTATACATACGTGTTGATATTTTCAGGAAAAATAAATATCGATTGATAATAACAGTCAATAGATAAGGGTTTTGGGGTTATTTAAAAAGGACTTGACGCAGGCATGTGCGTGTGGTCTCTGGCAAAATACAGGAAGGGAGAGTGCATCTAATGAAGAGAACGAGCATTACGGCAGGCGCCATTGTACTGATATTAATGTCACTAAGCCTTGTTTCAGAGGCCCGGGCACAGACAAAATTGGCCTACGTGGATCTCAGAAAAGCGTTGAATGAAACGGAAGAAGGCCGCAAGGCCATGGAACGTCTCTCGCGTATGAAAAATGATCTTCAGAAAAAGATCAACGAACGCGAGCAGGCCATTATGAAAATGAAGGGGGAAATTGAAAAGCAGCAGAATGTCCTCACCAAGGAGGCGCTGCAGAAGAGGGTGCAGGAGTACTATCAGGCCGTTACAGAACTGCAGCAGAACTATACCCAGTTTCAGCGTGATCTCGTAAAAAAGGAAGCAGAAGCAACAAAGACCATTCTCGAAAAAATGCGCGCCATAATAAGCCGGATGGGCAAATCTGATAATTATTTGATGATAATGGACATATCATCCGGTGCGGTTGCATGGGCTCCTTCACACATGGATCTTACCGACAAGCTTATCCAGCAGTACAACAAGGAAAATCCCCCGAAAAAAGGGAAGTAAGTAAGAATCTGGCAGCAGGATGTAAGTTCAGGCTGTCTTGGGGACGAGGATCATTGTCATTGTACGGCCTTCGAATTTATAAGGCTGTTCTATTACGGCCTGATCCTGTGTCTGTTCAATCACCCTCTCAAGAAGTTTAACGGCTGCTTCGGGATGGGCTATTTCCCTTCCCCTGAAGCGGATGGTAATCTTGGCCTTGTTTCCCTCTTCGAGAAACCTCAGAACATGGCGCATCTTGAAATCGAAGTCGTGTGAGTCTGTTTTGGGACGCATCTTGACTTCCTTGATTTCGATTTGTTTCTGATGCTTGCGGGCTTCGTTCGCCTTCTTTTTCTGTTCATACTTGTATTTTCCGAAATCCATAATCCGACATACCGGCGGGTCGGCCTTGGGATTTATTTCTACAAGGTCCAGGCCCAGATCATCCGCGATCGTCAAAGCCTGCGGTACTGTATAAATTCCAAGCATCTTACCGTCCGGATTGATGAGTCGAATAGTTGACTGGCGAATTTGATGATTTACCCGAATCTGGGGTTCGGGTGGCACGCGCGGCCTGCCTCTTGGATTAGTAATGTTCCACCTCCCGGGTTGTACAGATTCCAGCGTATGAAACCTGTCTGTTATTATCCGTTCCCTGAATCATATCACAGATTACGTTTCCTCAAGATTTCCCAGGCGTCGCATGCGGCCACTGATTGAAACACGTTCCAGATATGATTCAAGAGAAATAAAGCCTTCGTCACCTTTTTCTCTGGAACGAAGACTGACTCCGTTTTCTTTTTCCTCTCTGTCACCGATCACGAGGATATGAGGCACCCTGCGCAGCCTGGCTTCGCGGATCTTTGCACCGAGCTTGGATGAACCTGCATCAACAGACGCCCTGATATCCAGCCCGTTGAGTTCCTTTAATACTTTTCCTGCGAAAGTCTCGTGCCTCCCGGCCACGGTGAGGACGGCAACCTGCTCGGGTGCCAGCCAGAGAGGAAAAGCACCGGCATAGTGCTCTATCAAAACACCCATGAAACGTTCCAGCGAACCCAGAAGTGTACGATGAAGCATTACGGGACGGTGCTTCGCACCATCTTCTCCGATATACGTAATATCAAATCTTTCAGGTTCGTTGAAGTCGACCTGGATTGTCGTGCACTGCCACGCCCTGCCGATTGCGTCGCGTATTTTTATGTCTATCTTGGGTCCGTAGAAAGTGCCTTCTCCCGGATCCAGTGAGTAAGCTATGTCCTGAGAATCCAGTCCATCTGCGAGGGCTTTTTCGGCCTCGTCCCAGATTGAGAGATCACCTATGTGTCTTTCCGGCCTGGTAGAAAGCTTGATATCCAGATCTTCAAATCCGAATGCCGCCAGTATCCCTATGGAGAACCGTATCATTTTTGCTATTTCGGACTTCAGTTGCTCGCGGGTCAGGAAAAGATGCGCATCGTCCTGTGTGAATCCCCGCACCCTGAGAAGACCGTGAAGCTGACCGGATCTTTCAAACCGGTAAACAGTGCCGAGTTCGGCCCATCGAAGCGGCAGCTCTCTGTAGGACCTCAGCCTGGATTTATAAATGGATATATGAAAGGGACAGTTCATCGGCTTGATGTAGTAATCCTGCCCTTCGATATTCATCGGTGAATACATGTTCTCGGCAAAGTGATCCAGATGCCCGCTTGTTTCCCATAGTCTGGACCTGCCGATATGGGGTGACATTACCAGGTCATATCCGTTGTCCAGATGAGCCTGCCGCCAGAAATCCTCGACAATTGTCCGTACGCGTGCACCTCTCGGATGCCACATAACCAGACCACCCCCAACCGTGTCCGGATTAATGCTGAAAAGATCAAGATCAACTCCAAGGCGACGATGATCCCTCTTCCGTGCTTCTTCAAGACGTTTCAGGTAGACTTTCAGGTCCTTTTTAGAGGCAAATACCGTTCCGTATATACGTGAGAGCATTTTATTACGCTCATCACCACGCCAGTAGGCGCCTGCAGTACCCGTAAGCTTGAACGACTTAATAAAGGACGTATCCGGCACATGAGGACCCGCACAAAGATCCACCCAGTCTCCATGGTAATACAGCGTGACGGGCGTATCCTCCGGAATGCCCTGCAGGATCTCAAGCTTGTATGTTTCTCCCATTGACGAAAAAAGATCCTGCGCCTCCTTGCGCGACACGCTGACACGCCGGAATTCGGCTCTGGAATCAATTATCTTTTTCATCTCCTCTTCTATCAGAGGAAGATCTTCATCGGTAAAATGTCGATCAGGGGGATCAAAATCGTAATAGAAGCCGTTTTCTATCGAAGGTCCGATAGTGACCTTTGTTCCCGGAAACAGACGCTGAACAGCGTCGGCCATTATGTGTGCTGCACTGTGACGAATAAAATCGAGAGCTTCTTCCTTGCGGAAATCTATGGGTGTCAGAGTTGTTTCTTCATCTACTTCGGAATGAAGATCAATGATGCTGTCCCCGTACCTGGCAGCTATTATGCCGGACGAAGCGTTTCCTTCCCGCTTGAGTCTTTCTGCTGCCGTTAGAGTTTTATTATGCATGCAGGTCGGTCAGAGTATATTTCTACTCAGTAGGCACGGACGGGATTGAACCGTCGACCCCTACCGCGTCAAGGTAGTGCTCTCCCACTGAGCTACGTGCCTCCAGAATTGGTTTTTTCCTTTTAACATAGATAGTTCCATGCAAATGTGACTAGCTATCAGAGCGCATATTCAGTGTCAAGATAACTTTATTACACGTTGCATTATGTACGGATCCTGTTGATATTCCCTAACAGCAGTTCGATGAGCATTACCGGGCATGCTAAATATTATTTAAAAAACTCTTGCCAAGCAGCAGTGGTCGACATAATCTTCCGCCTTCTGAGAGGTATTTAAAGAAAAGCGTTTGAAAATTAGGAGGTTTTGGTGACACAGATCGAAAACAACGAAGGAAGTTCCGACAGCCCGACATTGGATGGCTCCGGTAATAAGGGATCCGGCAAAGAAAACATTTACGAATCCGGAGATGCGTATGTTGATGCCGTTGATACAAAAAAAACCGAAGAAAAAGACGAACAGCGGCACCAGAAACCAAATCGTCCGGGCGAGCCCATAACGTGCCGTCCTCTGGAGGTAAAAGTCTTTGAAGGCAAGATGGACAAGGCCATCAGGATGCTCAAGAACAGGCTTGCCAAGGAAGGCGTTCTAAAGGAGATAAAAAGAAGGCGTCATTATTCAAAACCTTCGGAACAGAAACGAATCAAGGCAAGGGATGCCGCGCGAAGACGCAGGAAGGCACAGAAGGCCAAGCGGGGCTAATTTCGTATCTAAATTACTTATTCTTTTTTAATTTTCCCAAACATTTCAACCAGATCATTTTTACAGGAATCCACAGACTTGATGATGTCTGTGAGTTGGTGTTTTAGTTATGGATGATTTCCTCAAGACAAGGAGCCCCAAGGTGCTAAGGCTGGTATCTTTCCTCAGACACAGGCGACATTTCTTTTCATTACTCATGTTCTGCCTTGTTCTGATTGTGTGTGCGGCGGTTTTCGCGCGGGTTGGGGGAGGCCAGAAATATGTGGGCTCCGGTGGAGGCTTTTCCGGAGGAGGCGATGGCGGAGGAGGAGCTGCACTGGCATACTTTATTATCAGACTAGCAATAGTCTATCCCGAAGTCGGTATTCCGGCCGGAATCATCATTGTTGCTTTTTATGTGATCAGGCGTCGCAGAAATCCAACGAACACCACCCGCAGGGCCGTGAACCTTCTCGAAAAAAACAGAACCCGGCTGCGCGGACATGATCAGGGATTGAGCCGTCTTAAATCCATGGACCCGGATTTCGATGTCGAAGGATTTATTGAAAGAACGCGCAAGGCGGCCGAGGAGCTGCAGGATGCATGGATCGCCCGGGAACTTGAACCTGTCAGGCGGTTTATGAGCGATTCCGTGTACAACAGGTTCAGTGTTCAGCTGTCACTGCTCAGGCACAGAAATCTCAAGAACGTCATGGTGGATCACGCATATACCGGATTCACAATCCTTGCAGTGGATTCCACATCTGATTACGACACCATTAACGTCAAGATAACGGGGCGTGCCAAGGACATCGAAGTTCCCGCTGACATGGATGAAGAAAAGGCGGCCGCAAAAGCATCAAAGGCTACACTGGAAACATATCATGAAGTATGGTCCCTGATGCGAAGGAAGGGGGCGAAGACAAAACCCGGAATCAACCCGGTCGAAGGGAACTGCCCGAACTGTGGTGCTCCACTGGAGCTGGCGCATGTAACAAAATGCGATCACTGCGGTGCTCTAATAAATTCAGGGGAGCATGACTGGGTTCTGGCGGAAATCACACAGTACAGTGAATGGCAGCCATCTTCCGCAAGTTCGGACGTACCGGGACTTCTCGAGCTTCAAAATAAAGACCCCGGATTGAGTCGTCAGGAACTCGAAGATCGTGCGTCGTACATGTTTTGGAAATGGATTGAGGCAAGAGTTCTGGGCAACGCAAAGCTGCTCGCAAGAGTGGCATCCAGGGAATTTGTAAGCAGGCTAGATGTCGAGATAAAGGATCTTGCAGGCTCAGGCAGCGGCACGATGCTGTACAGGCCCGCCGTCGGTGCCGTGGATCTCACCGAATGCACTCAGGGCAATGAAGACGGCATGGACAGGGCCTATGTACGAATTATCTGGAGTGCGGCTTTCAGGGAAAATGCCGAAAGCGCCAACACGTCCCATATAATCTGCCTTGCAAGGCACTCGGAAGCAAAAGGAAATCACGGACTGTCATGGGCGAGATGCAGCGAATGCTCTGCGCCTCTTGATGAAACTGATTCTCTGAAATGCAGCTACTGCGATGCCGACCTGACACCCGACAGGGAAAGCTGGGTGCTGGAATCACTCGATCTACCGGAGGCCGTCCCGGTGAAGAGCAGTCGGGAACAGTACGATTTATCCATGCCCTCAGGCGGCATGCCTGCATTCATGCCGGACATGGGAGACAGAAGAGAGCGCGTCCTGCTACTGACGCGTATGGCGGCTGTGGCCGTTGCCGACGGCGTAGTGACAAAAAAAGAACGCCACCTTGTGAAAACGTTTGCGAAGAGGTGGCAGATACCGGTTGAATCTGTAAATCCAATTCTCAGCGGTGAAGTCCCGGTGGAGCAGGCAATGACCATACTTCCCGCAGACAGACATGGCTTTTTTACGCTCCTTATCCAGGCTGCGCTTGTAGATGGCCGTATTGACAGAAAAGAAAGAAAACTTCTGTATAAAGTTGCAGGGGATCTCGGAATGAAACAATCAGTTGCGGATGAGTTGATCGCACAGATGATGAGTTGGCAACAGCCGCAATGATATTGACTTCGCTTGAAAGAAAGGGAATCTGACAACATGAAATGCCCCGAATGCCAGGATGCGGAATTAATAGCAACCGAACTGAAAGACGTTATTATTGACATATGCGAAAAATGCGGGGGTTTGTGGTTCGATCACACTGAACTGTCAGCCATAATCGATGAAAACAGGGCTGTGCGCGATATTGAAGACTCTGTACCGGATGCTGACGAGAACAGCATCCTGGAGCTCAAGTGCCCTAAATGTCTTGTTAAAATGCGCCACAGGATTCTGGCGGAAGGGGCAAGTCTTCAAAGGTGCCCATCATGCCTTGGAACCTGGATAAACAGGGCGGGAATACGGAGTACTGAGAACGAAGTGCTTGATTCGACTCTGAGAAAGCATTTTGCCGTTATTCTGACTGAAAAATAAAACGGATCTTTTCAAAATCACTCCATATTCTATATTCAGTTTTATCTGAAATAACTAAAAGAGAATTTAATTTCTCTTTACAACAGCAAAGTATTAGTTTACGCAGAAATATGAATATTTTGCTGTATACCTGAGCCCTGAATGAAAAACTTTTTTATAAGGCGGGTGAAAACATGAAGCGCACCTTAAGTGTACTGATTATATCCTGTTTGATCACAGTTCCTCTATCGGTTTTGGCCCAGGATGAACCTCCGCAGGACAGTTCGTTTGCATTCAATATTTTCGAACCTGTTCCGGGTCCGAAAAATTATATCACGATCGACGGCCCTGACGTTGGCTACGAGCTTCAACCAACCGCCGGTTTCATGTTCAATTATCAGAGAAAGCCGTTCGTGATCTACGCAGCGGATGAAAACAACGATGTCACCGATGAAGCAGCCGAGATTGTCGGAAATCTGATGATAATCGACTTTATGGCAAGCTTCAGCTTCCTTGAGCGCTTCATGGTCGGCCTTGGATTCCCACTCCTCCTCTGGCAGTCGGGCCACGAATATGAAGTCGTCGCGAACAGCGTACTCACGGAGGGGGATCCGGTTTCAATATCGGGAAAACCGGGCGATATCAGAATTCACCTGAAGGCTCATATCATAAAACTTGGTCCGGTAGGCCTTGCCGTTGCTGCGATTCCAACCATCCCTATCGGCTACCTTAGCGGAATGGATAATGATTTCGGGGGTGACGGCAATGTTACCGGAAGGATCAAGGCCATAGTCGGTGTGGATCTTGGAGACCTGAACATGGCCTTCAATTTAGGGGCGCACATCAGGGAGGAATCCACGTTCTTCAGCACGGAAGTGGGCAGCCAGCTTATATTCGGTGGAGCACTGAGTTACGATCTTATTCCTGAAATAGACGTTTATCTTGAGGCAATAGGGGCAAACGGCTTCACAACACAGATAGATGAAACGCCTTTCGAGGCATATGCCGGAGGAGTATTCACCATAGCCCGCGATTTTCATATAAAAGTCGGAGCGGGTCCTGGCATCCTGGGTGGGGTCGGCGTACCGCAGTTCATCGCTTTCGCCGGATTCCAGTGGGCCGAAGTAAAGGATGAGTCCGAGGTCAAATGGGACGAGAACGATCGTGACCTTGACGGTATTCCTAATGACGAGGATCAGTGCCCGGACGAGGCTGAAGACCTGGATCAGTATCAGGACGAGGACGGCTGTCCCGACAAGGATAATGACGGAGACGGAATTCTTGACGGCTATGATTCATGTCCAATGGAAAAAGAGGACAAGGACGGATACAGGGACGACGACGGTTGTCCTGATCTCGATGATGATGAGGATGGAATTCCCATACCACAGGATCAGTGCCCGGATGAACCCGAGGACACAGACGGATTCGAGGACGAAGACGGTTGTCCTGACCCGGACAATGACGGTGACGGCGTGCCCGATGAAGAAGATCAGTGCTTTGACGAGGCAGAAGATAAGGACGGATTTGAAGATGATGACGGTTGTCCTGATACGGACAATGACAGGGACGGTGTTCCTGACAGCGAGGACCGCTGTCCTGACAAGCCTGAGACGTTGAACGGATTCAGGGACGATGACGGGTGTCCTGACAAAGGAAAGCAGCTGGTCGTAATCACCGAGAACCAGATTGAGATAAAGCAGCAGATAAACTTCGGCAGCGGGTCGGATAAAATCAAGGGAAGCAAGTCATTCCAGATTCTCGACATCGTCGCAAAGATTCTCGTTGCCAATCCCCAGATAAGGGTTTCCATTGACGGGCATACGGACAACAGGGGCTCCGCCAAGTACAACAGAGAACTTTCAAAGAAACGCGCGGATGCGGTCAAGGAGTACCTTGTCGACAAGGGCGTAGGCGCAGACCGGATGGAGACTCAGGGTTACGGCCCGGACAAACCTATAGAATCTAACAGAACCAGGAAGGGCAGAGATACCAACCGCAGGGTTGAGTTCAATATCATCAAGCCGGAGACCGCAGCTGCACCGGCTCCCGCTGATACGGCAGATGACGGGGTGGACATGCAGTTCGATGAACCGGCTGAAGGTGGGGAGGACTCTCCTGACATGAGCTTCAGCGAGGATGAAACCTGATCATCAATCCTGGATAATCTCTTCAAGTACAGGGCCGGATACATCTGATTTTTTATCACCAATCAGGCAGGCGTTGAATACCTGGGAGGCGGCGCGTCGTGCTGTACTGATATCTGCTGCATGTATCTGAGCAAGTGCTTCACCTGCAGTAATTTTTTCACCCGGTTTTTTAAGAAGTACAATTCCTACTGATGGATTTATTTTATCTTCCATTTTGCTGCGTCCGGCTCCCAGCTCCAGCGCAGCCATGGCAATAGTGCGGGCGTCCGTCTGCTGCACCCATCCGCTCAAGGATGCGCTAACCTCTTCAATGTGCGGGGCCGAAGGCAGAAGACGTGTATCCATGACTGCTTCCGGATCTCCACCCTGGGCCTCAACCACATCGAGAAACCGCTCAAGCGCTTCACCACTTACGAGACGCTTCTCAAGTTCTGTCCTCGCATCTTCGAGACTGGAGCTTATTTTTCCAAGGACGAGCATGTGTGACCCAAGAACCAGAGTTATCTCACGAAGATCAGCTGGACCGCCTCCTTTGAGAAAATCCACCGCTTCGGCGACTTCAAGCGCATTTCCCACTGCATGGCCCAGAGGCTGGTTCATGTCCGTGATCAGGGCCCTGGTACGGCAGCCTGCTCTTCGAGCAGTTGAACATAACGACCGGGCGAGTTTTCGTGCGCTCTGAATGTCCTTCATGAAAGCGCCGGTGCCGGCTTTAACATCAAGAACCAGGGCATCTATACCTTCTGCCAGCTTTTTAGACAGGATGCTTGCCGTAATCAGGGGAATGGATTCAACAGTGGCTGTAACATCCCTGAGTGCATACAGCTTCCTGTCCGCGGGTGCGATTTCGTCTGTCTGACCGATAAGGCAGAATCCGTATTTATGCACTATCTGTTCAAAACGTTTCAGATCAAGACGGACATTGAACCCCGGAATGGATTCCAGCTTGTCCAGTGTTCCTCCGGTATGACCAAGGCCGCGTCCGGATATCATGGGAACAGACACTCCGGCGGATGCTGCAAGTGGCGCAAGACATATGGATACCTTGTCGCCCACGCCTCCGGTGGAATGCTTGTCGACTTTTGGTGCCTTAATCGAGGAGAAATCGCATACCACGCCAGAGTTCAGCATGGCATCAAGCAGATTCGCTGTTTCCTGCGTGTCCATCCCGTTGAAATAAATCGCCATCAAAAGAGCCGATATCTGATAATCGGGAACCAGGCCCTTTGTGTAGCCGTCTATGACCGCGTGAATCTCCTCATAATCCAGAGCATGGGATTCTCTTTTTTTCCTTATTATTTCAGGGACATACATCATGCGTTTTCTACTCCTCGCTGCCTGCCTTTATTACAGTGGCGTTTCTGATATAATGCTGCGCCATGTCTGTACAAAGCAATTTATTTAATATTCTCCAGGAACGTGGTTTTGTTCAACAGGCCAGCAATGAAGATGCATTGAGAGATCTTTTTTCTAATGAGCAGGTCTCGGCCTATATCGGATTTGATCCCTCATCGGACAGCCTTCACGTGGGAAGCCTGCTGCAGATAATCATGCTGGTTCATGTTCAGCGTGCGGGACACAGACCGGTAGCAGTCATTGGTGGAGGCACCGGACTTGTAGGTGATCCTTCGGGCAAGGACGAAATGCGACAGCTCATGGAGAAAGAACGACTTGAAAAGAATTTTAATGCACTGAGAAAACAGCTTAGTCTGTATCTGGACTTTAACGGTGGCAAAGCCGTTGCGGTGAACAATGCAGACTGGCTTGAACCTCTGAATTACATCGATTTCCTCAGGGAAATCGGCAGGCACTTCAGCGTAAACCGGATGCTGTCTGCCGAAGCATACAAGCAGCGCATGGAAAAGGGCCTCAGCTTTCTTGAATTCAATTATCAGCTTCTACAGGCGTATGATTTTCTGGTTCTTTACCGTAAGT